>Ga0163148_10000119_pt1 | contig 93188 bp, 82 predicted proteins | sample OliLakLV19MP7P2_FD_148606 | JGI IMG/M metagenome (GOLD analysis project Ga0163148, IMG submission 148606) | Freshwater microbial mat bacterial communities from Lake Vanda, McMurdo Dry Valleys, Antarctica- Oligotrophic Lake LV.19.MP7.P2 | ecosystem: Environmental > Aquatic > Freshwater > Lake >...
TCAAACGCCTCAAAATCTCCACCTGCTCGGCATTCAAATCCTGGGCCAGAATCATATAACGCTTTTCAGGGGACAGATTGATCTGCAGCTTGGCCAGGGACCAGCCCAGAGTTTCTGCGATATCCGCGATTTCCTGGGGATTCTCCAAAGCCAGCTTGCCATCTATGCGGAGATCCGTGACGGTGACTGTCTGGCTCAGAATGCCCCCATTGGCATCCAGAATGCGCCCGCGTTGCGCTGGCATGGGAACAATCCGGTAGTGCATGCTGATGGCTTTATCCCGGTATTCCTCGTGTTTGACCAGTTGGAGATAGACCAACCTGCTCGAAATAACCGTGAAACCGCAGGCAAACAACACAAAGATTGTCATGGCCCGCGTCTGGAGAGCGGAATTCAAGGGCCCTCCTCCACCGCCCGCGCCAATTGGCGGATATCCCGCTGGGGCATGGCTGATACCTGCGCCGGAATGACCTGCAGAAGAGAAACAGGAACCATGGCGATTTTAAGACGCTTTAATTTATGCTGGAGAACGGTGGCCTGCTTCAAGATCGTGATTTGCAGTTGAAGGCCCTCGTTTTTTTTCCGGACCTCGTCACGCGCGATCTCAAGTTTTTTGTTCTCATCCGCCAGCCGGATGGTGTTGATCTGCATGAAAACATAAACCAGTCCGAAAACGGTCAAAACCATGCAGGCGGCAAAAAGCTTCCACAACCTCTTGGTTTGGATCCCGTTTCCCTGCTTCAAACGGTTACGGCTCATAAAACTTTCTCCGCCCCCCGCAGCCGCGCACTGCGCGAGCGGATATTGTTTTTGACTTCAGTTTCCGTAGGCAGCCAACGGCCCAATTTTTTCAGGCAGTAATCAGGATTGGCGCGCCCGAAGGCATAGGCTCCGTCGCGGATTTCTTCCTCACTGTGTTTTGTTATGAATTCTTTGACCCTGCGGTCTTCCAGCGCGTGAAAACTGATCACCGCGAGTCGTCCACCTTTTTTCAAGAGACCCGGCAGGCATTTCAACATGGCATCGAGTGATTCCAGTTCCGCATTAACGGCGATGCGGATTGCCTGAAACGTTTTGGTGGCAGGGTGGATTTTCGAGCCCCTGCGGCCACCAACAGCCTTGTCGACCAAGGTAGCCAGTTGCAAGGTGCTTTCAATCGGGCGCACCGATCGCTCCCGCACGATGTGGGAGGCAATTTTTCTGGCATGGGGTTCTTCTCCCAGCCGCCGGATGAGGGATGCCAGATCGGATTCACCCATCTGATTCACAATCTCACGGGCAGAAAGTGACTGATCCGGATCCATCCTCATGTCCAGAGGGCCGTCCTGCTGAAAGCTGAAGCCGCGCGATGCCTGATCCAGTTGGGGGGAGGAAACACCCAGATCCATCAACACACCGTCAAAGAAACCTGTCAGGGAATTATCCGCCGCCAGGTCGGCAAAATTGCCCCGCCGGATTTTTAGACGCTGATCCCCGCGTTTCCTGCCAAGGATTTCGGCAGCTGCAACAGCCTCCGGATCACGGTCGAAAGCCAGCACATCCGCACCGCGCTCAAGCAGAGCGCAGGAATGGCCGCCGCGTCCAAAGGTTGCATCCAGAATCATCATGTTGTTTCCAGGTCTCAATATTTCCAATACTTCATCCAAGAGAACCGGACGATGGCCCGGTTGCCCCAACCGTTCCGTCGTCATTCCCGCCGCCCGGCTTTGATCCGGCCTTCGGCATCCGCCTGCTGTTGCTTTTGCTGTTGCTGGAGAAGATCCCAGCAACGATTAACCCGCTGGCGCAGCACCTGACGGTGAAGGGCTGACATCGAACCGGATTTCAGTTGCAGGAATTTTTCTGCAAGGCGTTGTTCCGCCTGACGAACCAGAGTCACAAACCCGCCTCCCGCATCACCTTCTCGAAAGTCAAATCTTCGGAAGCATCCGCTTTCCAGGTCTGGGCATCCCATATCTCAAAATGATCAAAACGTCCAACCAGCATGGCGGTTTTCCCCAACGGGCCCTGTTTGCGCAGCTTGTCTTTGATGCTGATGCGGTTCTGCTCGTCGATCTTCACCCGTTGGATGAGAGGGGCCAACTTTTCCAGTTGTTTGCGGCGGGGATCTTCGAAGGAATGACTAGCAAGTTGCTGAATTTTTGAAGCAAAGTAGGAGCCAGGGTAAACTTTAAGACACCCCTCAGTGGAAGGGATGAGATCCAACAAAAACTCAAAGCCGTCTCCACGCCATTCTTTGGGCACGGTCAGGCGTCCTTTTTCATCAAAAGTGTGCTCAAAAACATCGGTGTATACCTGCTTAATGATGTCGGACATGAAACGGATCCCTACACGTTACAACCTTTTCAGCCATAACGCTCCCTTTTAAACCATATTCTCCCACCCGACGTCAACTCAGAACGTAAAGCTTTGTGAATAAAGGAGTTTGCAAATTTGCGCATGCGCCGCTTTCTCCTGCTTAAAAAAGGGGGAGGGGCGAGGCGCGGTTCCTGCCCAATTCCCCTTGCCGGCACCCATCCACAAAGGAATCGTGCAAATAAAAAAGCTTAAATCTTGCCTGATGGCATCAAGTCTGGCAGAACTGATCTTGGTCTTTAGATCAACCCTAAACCCTTACGGCTCAAGTGAATGGAATAAAACAAGACGTCTTTGCCGGAGCAGCTCTTTTCCTGCCTCCGGAACCGGAAAGCCTTGACGTGCTGGATATCAACCCCGTTTTGCTCGAAGGCCTGATCCTTAAGGCCATCAGCGGCCGGAGTGTCATGGTCGCAGGCGACATCGCGACAGAACTCAACCTTCCTTATTTCAATATTGTTGAACCTGTTTTGGAGCAGCTTCGTGAAACCAAACTGCTGGAAGTCATCAAAGGGGATATGCAGGCCATCTCCTATGTTCTCGCCATTACCGACGCGGGACGGGAACGTTCCGCACAATGTTTTGAGCAATCCGCTTACTCCGGACCGGCACCCGTCTCGATCCATTCCTATGTCGCCGCCGTCAAGGCCCAGAGCATCCGGAACATCCAGGTCAACCAGCGCAAACTTTCAGCCGCCTTCAACGGCCTTGTCTTTGACGAGGAAATTCTTCGCCAAGTCGGACCAGCCACCAACTCAGGCCAGTCCATCTTCCTCTACGGACCTCCCGGCAACGGCAAAACCACTATCTCAGAACGTATTGTCGAAGCCTTCGGCGGATCCATTTTCATCCCTTATTGTATTGAAGTCAACGGCGCGATCATCCGCCTTTTTGACGACTATAACCATAAAGAAGTTGATCCGGCCGATGATGCGCGCCTTCATCAGAAATATGACCGGCGCTGGCGTCTCATCCGCCGTCCGGTCATTGTGGTGGGGGGCGAGTTGACCCTTAATTCCCTTGATCTGATCTGGAACGAAGAATCGCGCTTCTACGAAGCCCCCTTCCAAATGAAGGCCAACGGCGGTTGTTTCATGATCGATGACTTTGGCCGCCAACGCATGGATCCCAAGGATCTTCTGAACCGCTGGATTGTGCCCCTGGAAAAGAAGGTGGATTATCTTACCCTGCATACTGGGGTAAAAATTCAAATCCCTTTCGATGAACTCCTCGTAATCTCCACCAATCTCGATCCGCGCCAGTTGGTGGACGAAGCCTTCCTCCGGCGTCTCCGCTACAAAATACCGATCAACAACCCCAGCGAGGAAAATTTCAAAAAAATCTGGCAGATTGTCAGCAAAGGAAAAGGTGTGCCTTACAGCGACGAAGTGGTGGATTATTTTGTGGCCAAACATATGCGTCCGAAAAGCCGCCCCTTCCGCGGCTGTCTGCCGCGTGACATCCTGGATCTGGTGGTGGATTCCTGCCGTTACCATCAGGTTCCGATCAACATTTCCCCCCAGTTGCTGGATGATGCGGCCCAGGCCTACTTTGTCGATCTGGGTGAGCAGTTGATCAAGGGCGATCTCCGGGCCTGATCCTCTTCAGTAGAAAACGCCCGCCATGTTTTTTCGCTGCCTGAGGCTGTTCGCATTCACTTGCCTGGCCTGCTACTTCGCTCTGCTGGGAGTGCTGTATCTCCGCCAGGATTTGCTTATGTATCCGGGTGCATTACCGGAGACGGGGCGCCCGGTTTTGGAAAGCGGAATCCGGGAAGACTTGCGCAAAGCGGGGTTTGAAATTTGGGACAGTTCGGAGGAACCTTACCAGGGATTCAAAAAAATCCATCCGAAAGCCCGTGCCAATTGGGTCTTTTTCTACGGGAATGGCGATAATGCCCTAGGCTACACCGCCTGGAACCAGACTCTGGAAAAAGCCTTTCCGAACCGTTTTTGGAATTTTTATGTCCTGGAGTATCCAGGCTACGGGTTCCGCGGGGGCAAGGCCAACCAGAAGACCCTCAGCCTGGCAGCGGAGAAGGCACTAAAATCCCTGCAACGTCCGGATCTGCCTTTGTTCCTGGTGGGGCAATCCCTGGGTAGCGGAGTCAGCGTCCAAGCAGCCGTTCAGGCCCGACCCCAACCACAAGCGCTTCTCCTCATCACCCCGTTCACCAGCATGTCCGACGCCGCCAGGCTGTTTCTCTGGAAAGCTCTCCGCTTTCCGGCTTTCATCATTCCCTCAGGATTGACGCGCGACACATGGGACTCGTCCATCGCCATCCGCCATTACCACGGACGGACGGCCATTGTAGCGGCGGAGGATGACACCATTACACCCGCCTGGATGGCCGGAAAACTGTATGAGGGTATGAACGAGCCCCGAAAGCTCGTCATCCAGCCCTCCACCAATCATTGGATTGACTGGGATAAGCTCGAAAATAGCCGGGAATTCTGGGAGTTCGTTTGGCCTTCGACGGATGGTTCTTAAACTCCGCAGTTCCAGGAAATTCTGCTGGAGCTTTTCTCCTCAGGGCTGGTTATTTCTTGGCTGCCGGGACCTCGGGCGGGCGCATCTGGATGCCGAAATCCCGGACAATTTTTCGGGCTTCTTCACTGTTTGAGGAAAGCAGAAGAAGCTCTTTGCTCATTTTCCCCAGCGTGCCATTGATAAGCTGGGCCTGCTGTGCGGGCTTCTCCAATTGGGCAGAGACAAGGCGTAGTTGCTGGCGCTGGCCGAGAAGATTAATCAGCTCGAATCCGGAAATAATCAGAACCGTGGACAGAATGATGATCAAAGGCCAGAAGGCCGTATACTGGGTGGAGCTTTTGGAAAGTTCAGGAGTGCTCATTGGTAAGTTTTTCAGTGTTTCAATCAGCTTTTGGGTTTCACGGGGGGAGAAATCGGTGCCGCCGCCGGTTGCACCTGGGCCGGAGAGTTTGTAACCTTCACATTAAACTGTTTCAACAAATCTCTCAGGTCCGGCTCACGCTGGGCGGACTGATTCAAGCGGAGGATGATTCTACGGAGAACTTGTTCGGATTCCCGACCTTGGGAAACCACTGCCTGGACTTGTGCGATTGTTGACCTCTTGCTTTCCAGATCTTTGACCAACAGGAAACGAACCCCGGTCAAAAGCAAAAATAGAACTGCAAGAACATTGAGAATAAGGAATTGGCTTTTGTTCATGGTAAAAAAGAAGCAATTTAACATGCCAAAATCCGGCCTCGCTGACAAGCCCGCGGTTTTTTCCGTTTGATCCCTTCTGCTTTCGTCTTGCCTCAACGTGACAGGTTAACCATATTGGAATCTTATGGCTCAACAAGAACCCCTCTCTTTCGAAGACCCCCGCATCCTGGATTCGGGCGAAGCTTTCCTGACCAAAAACCTTTACCCCCTTGTCTTTGCCCTGATCGCCCTTCTTATCGTGGCCTGCGGCCTGACCTGGTGGTTGGTAGGAAAACAATCCAAAGAAGAGGAAGCTTTCAAGCTTTACGCAAGCTCCGCTACAGCTGGCGAATGGAAGAAAATCATCCAGACCTACCCTGTTAGTTCTGCCGCCGCGCTTGCCACCATCGACCTCGCCCAGCAAGAAACCTCCTCAGGAAACTATGAAGCAGCCGTATCGCTCTATCAGGATTTCTTGAAAAAATTCAGTAAACACCCGGCAGCATCTGCGGTTGAATTGGCTCTGGCCGTCTCCTTGGAAAGCGCAGGGAAAACAGCCGAAGCCAAGGCCGCCTACAATGGCCTTCTTGCTTCCGGCTCCTCCCACGCCTTTTCCGGTCAGGCCTCCATCGGCCTTGCCCGCATCTATCTTGAGGAAAACAATCTCCTGGCCGCACGCCAAACCCTCTCCGATTATGTTTCGGCCCATGAAGAAAGCGGCGGGGGAAATCAGGCGCGCGAAATGTTGAACTCCCTGCCACCCGCTGCAAAATAAGTTACAGTGTAAAGTTTAAGCGATTTCGCCCCAGTTTGAACTTCAACTTCCAACTTAAACTACATGGCTCAGACCGAGGCCAGATAGCGTTCGGCGTCAATGGCCGCCATACAACCCATTCCTGCCGCCGTGACGGCCTGGCGGTAAACGGAGTCCGCACAATCACCCGACACAAAGACCCCTTCCACATTGGTACGGCTTCCTTCGTAACGTTTGACATAGCCAGAGTCCTCGATGTCGATCTGACCCTGAAAAAGCTGGGTGTTGGGAATATGCCCGACGGCCACAAAAACTCCCGCACAATCCAATATACTTGACTCACCGGTTTTCAGATTTTTGATCCTGACTCCAGTGACGGTATCCGTGGAAATATCCAGCACCTCTTCCACCACTGAATCCCAGACGGGCTTGATTTTGGGATTGGACAGTGCCCGTTGCGCCATGATTTTGGAGGCCCTGAGTTCATCACGGCGGTGGATCAGATACACTTCCGAACCAAAACGGGTCAGATACATTGCTTCCTCACAGGCGGAGTCTCCACCTCCAACCACAACGAGGGGCTTGTTCCTGAATATAGGCAGAGCTCCATCACAAGTCGCACAATAGGTTACCCCCTTGTTTTCCAATTCATGCTCCCCCGGCACATCCAGGTGACGATGACCCGCCCCGGTGGCAATGATCAATGTTTTGGATTCCACCGTTTTACCGTCATACACGATTTTGAAAGGCCTCTGTTTCAGATCCACGGATTCGACCTTGCTCATGTACTCCACGCGGGTTCCAAAACGGGCGGCCTGCTCCTGCATCTCCATCATCAATTGGTTGCCGTCGATACCTTTGCTGAACCCGGGATAGTTCTCGACAACCGTTGTCGTGGTAAGTAATCCGCCGGGCTGAACTCCGGTGATTAGGAGCGGTTTCAAGCCCGCCCGGGCCGTATACACAGCGGCAGTCCATCCCGCACATCCCGAGCCGATAATGACAACATCTTCCATAAGACAGTCAATTAAGCGGCAACAAGGAAGTAAGGCAAGTTCCTACATTGCCCGGGCAAAGAGAAAAGCCCTGTTTTTCCTATTGATTCAGCCGCCTCCCTCCTTCACAACTAGGGAATGAGCACACCCGATAAATTGGAAGAAATTTTCCGCCTCCAGGCAGTACTGAACAAACGGATCGGAGTCGATCTGGACAACCTGACCGAGGAAGAAAAAGCCAAATGGATCCTCAACTATACGCGCGCCATGAGTCAGGAAATGGCTGAACTGATCGACAGTGTTCCCTGGAAATGGTGGGCGAAATATCAGAAATTCGATGAACAGAACGCCAAGGTGGAAGTCATCGACCTGTTCCATTTCCTCATCTCCATCGCCCAGTGCCTTGGTATGACCTCCGAAGATGTCTTCCAGGCTTACCTGAAGAAAAACGAAGTCAACCACCAGCGGCAGGAAACCGGCTACGCCAAAAAAGATGAAGCGGATTCCAGGCATATTTAGGGCCTGTTAGCGGGGCATTTTCCCTGACAAAAAAACTTTCTGCGATCAGGGCCAAAACAGATCCCTGTTCTTTCCTCAAGAGACCAGTTCCGGCCAGCGTTCGCGCCAATCTTTTCTGAGCGCCACAGGCTTCATTGTTTTTAATGAAACGGGAACCATGACTTGTTTGACCCTGGCCAAAAGAGCCCCGTCAGAATCCCGCAGGATGGCAAATTCCAAGTGAAAGCGGACCCTTTCCATGCCGGTCAATCTGACCTGAATCCGCATGGTATCCCCCAATCGTGCCGGCTTGAGGTAGTCGATTTCCGTGCGGGATACCACAGGACAATCACCCTCGCCGGACATATCACCAAGTTTCCAACCAAGGTACTCTGCAAAATCCGAACGGGCCTGTTCGATGATACGAAGATAGGCCACATTGTGAACGACACCTCCCGCGTCGGTATCATAAAAATAAACCTTGATCAGGGTGGTCCACTCCGGACGCTCTGGTAATGATGAGCTCATGCTCTTCATTAGACAGGTTTTGATTTGACCAGGCCCGCCTCCAGCGCCTTGTTGATCAGCCTCAAAACCTTGGTGCGGGCATGCCATTTGAAATTCCCCTCAATCAAATTCCAAGGTGCATAGGCCTGGGATGTTTTTTCGAACATTTCTTCCGCCGCCTCGTTATGCTGCAACCATTTTTCCCGGTTGCGCCAGTCTTCGTCATTGATCTTCCAGCGCTTGTAAGGATCCTGTTCACGTTTTTTAAACCGTTCCAATTGCTCTTCTTTAGTGATATGCAGATAAAACTTGAGGATGAAAGAGCCGTTGTCGGCCAAATTTTTCTCCCAATTGTTGATTTCCTCATAAGCCCGTTTCCACTCAATCTTGGAAGCAAATCCCTCCACCCGCTCCACCAGCACACGTCCGTACCAACTGCGGTCAAAAATGGCGATTTCGCCCTGGGCCGGCACTTTGGTCCAAAAACGCCAGAGATAGTGGTGGCGCAGTTCATCCTCTGAGGGCTTCACCGTGGAGTAAACACGGATGTGGCGGGGGTCGAGATGTTCGATCGACCGTTTGATCACGCCTCCTTTGCCGGCAGCATCCGGACCCTCAAAGATCATGATCAGGTTTTGCTTCGACTCCAACAGACGCCGCTGCAGCAACAGGACCTCCAACTGGTATTTTTGGAGTTTGTCCTTGTACTCCGATTTTTCCTGGATTTGTTTGCTCAGATCGAGATCGTCTAGAAGACCCATGGGCATTGTCTCTAACTCGTTTACCCACGGGTGGGAAGCAGAAAAGAGAGTTAATTTTTCCTTGCCTAAGCTGCGGATTTTGAGGTTCATGTTGTCACCCATGAACCACTTCAAATTTGAATCGGAAGAGCAATGGATCGAGGCCCTCATCAAAAAGTGGCAGGAAACCGGGACAGAGGCCCTCAACGCCCGCGGCACCTTCTATGTGGCCCTTTCGGGAGGCTCCAGTCCGGAAAGTTTTTACAAAGCGATTGCTGCCACCGAATGGCCCTGGTCTTCCACCGTCTTGTATATCGGGGATGAACGCTGGGTTCCCTCCGACCACAAAGACAGCAATTATCGGATGATTTATGAATCCTTTTATCCCCACAAAATCCGGCTGGAGCGCTGGCGCACTGAGCTAAGCAAACCCGAGGAGGCCGCCACCGATTACCACAAGCGGCTTAACAAAGAACTGGGACACCCCCCCCGTTTTGATCTGGTGCTGCTGGGCGTGGGCAACGACGGACATACCGCATCGCTCTTTCCAGGAACCAAGGCCCTGGAAGCAGCCGAACATTATACTACCTCGAACTGGGTTCCCCAGATGGACAGCACGAGGTTGACCATGACCTACCGGCTTTTTTACCAGGCACGGGAGATCCTTTTTGTTTCCAAAGGTGGTGGGAAACAAGAATGGCTGACCAAACTGGAAAAAAAGACCGACACCACCTTTCCTGCGGCCCGGATCGAGTCCAAAAGTGGTCTGATTTCCATCTACAATTGCGTGAAGTAAGGGATTGAAATCCTGCCTGCTTACCCGATAGTCAGGCTTCATATTGCCAAGCAAACCCGGAAACCACTATGCCACAGGAACCGAACTTCACTGCCATTGCCCAACCCGGCAGGAACGCCAAACCTTTTGCCCTGGTCATCTTCGGAGCCAGCGGCGATCTGACCAAACGCAAACTGGTGCCCGGAGTCTTCGGACTCTTTAAAGAAAAAGCCCTTCCCGACCATTTTGAAGTCATCGGTTTTGCCCGCCGGGAAAAATCAGACGACTCTTTCCGTCAGGAAATGGAAGAAGGCACCCGGAAGTTTTCACGATTCGCCCCAATCGAATCAAGCGACTGGAACAACTTCAAGGAACACATCAGCTACCATGTGGGAAATTTCGATGATGTAGCCGCCTTCGACTCCCTGAAAAAACGGCTTGAAGAGCTGCAGAAAAACAAGGGCATCCAACAGTTTCTTTTTTATCTGGCCACTGCCCCCGAGTTTTTCCAGGAAGTGGTAACCCAGCTCAACCGCGTGGGGCTGGTCGGCACCGGAGATAAAGCCGGCCGCGTCGTTATCGAAAAACCCTTCGGCCACGACTACCAATCCGCCAAAGCCCTGGTCACTTCCCTCAAAGGTGTCATTGATGAGTCGAGCCTCTACCGCATCGACCATTACCTTGGCAAGGAAACGGTTCAAAATCTGATTTATTTCCGCTTTGCCAACTCCATCTATGAGCCCATCTGGAACCGATCCCTCATCGATCACGTCCAAATCACCGTGGCGGAAGAAGAAGGTGTGGGAACCCGCGGGGGCTACTATGACGGCGTCGGGGCTGTTCGTGACATGGTGCAAAACCATCTCATGCAGCTTCTGACTATCACCGCCATGGAACCTCCCGGCAGCCTGAATTCAGAAGCCCTGCGCGATGAAAAAGTCAAAGTGCTCCGCTCCATTTCAACCCCGACTGCGGAAGATGTCTCAAGGATCGCCATACGGGCCCAATATGAAGGCTACCGGCAAAGCGACCGCGTGGATCCAAATTCCACCACGGAAACTTATGTCGGCCTGAAGCTCATGATCGACAACTGGCGCTGGGCCGGGGTTCCTTTCTACCTTCGGACAGGCAAAGCTCTGACCAAACGGGCCAGTGAGATTGTGGTTGTTTTCAAGCGCCCTCCCCTCGCCCTCTTCAAGAGCACGGACAATTGCGAATTGCTGCACCGCAACAGGCTCCATATCCGCCTGCAACCGGACGAAGGTATCCATCTACGCTTCAACGCCAAAGTCCCGGGCAAAAGTGCCATGGGCTCGGTCGATATGGACTTTGCCTACAAATCCAAGTTCGGTTCCTACTCCCCGGAAGCCTACGAACGTCTTCTCCATGATTTCATTGTTGGCGACTCCACCCTCTTCACCCGTGCGGACGAAGTTCTGGAGGCATGGCGCATTGTGGATGCGGTGACCGCAGGTTGGGCCTCGTTACCCGTGGCTGGCTACCCCGTGAAAAGTTGGGGGCCGACTGAATCGGAAGCCTTGTTGGAAAAAGACGGCAACAGCTGGATTGATTTGTAGACGGACTCAGGCAAAGACGGGAACCTGGCCACCCCGGATGTTCAGATCCCGACCTGATAGAGCATGGTGCTCTGTTGTTTGGGTCCGATGACCGAAAGGGTCAGGGGGTTTTTGGCGAGGCCGGGCATCAGTTTGGAAACATTTTCCACACAGACAAAATGCTTCAGGGAAGGAGGTGATTTGAGTGTCAGATCCACACAGGTTTCCACTTCGTTTCCGACCATCATGTAGAACTCGGATCCTTCTGCCCCCACTTCTTTTCCTTCCACCTTGCCCAGATGGACCGCCGCCACAGAATTCATCAGGGATTCACCGGCCACCCCGCTGAGTGCCATTTTTAATTCTTCATCCATAGATGCGGTGAGACGAAGGGATTGCCCTGCGCAGGCCACGGCCTTTTGCAAAACCTGACCCAGCTGGCCTTCTTCGGCCTGCCAATAGGCGAAAATCAGACGTTTTCCCAGATGATTGGTATATCCCTGATTGTGCGCCACGAGTTCCATCTGCTTGCTGAACCACTGCCCCAATCCGCAACTATGCACGATCGGCTCCGCTGCCAGAACCTCTTTATTCTCAAAAAGACGGATGGCCAGCATAATGATAGGGAATTTAGGGGGAGGCTGGGCTGCAACTCCCGTCTTGATCATGCTGGTGGGTGCCTGGCCTTGCCCGGCCGTATTTCCATTGAATTCAAAACGCTGCTCACCAATGCGGACGACGTCACCCTGCCTCAGGAGTGTCGGTCCGCAGACCAACTTGTCATTGAGATAGGTGCCATTGCGGCTGCCACAATCCATCACCATGTATTGCTGATGATAGTTGATCCAGAGTTCCGCATGTTGGCGCGAGGCCCCGGAGTCCGACACTTTAATATCCGAGGTCGGCCCGCGCCCCAATACAATCCGGGGGATATCGAATCCCCATTTTTCATCTCCGGATACTAGCTTGCCGCGCATGTGTAAGTTTACTTAAAGGTTTTTTCCTGCGAAGACCAAGACCTTAAATCACTGTTTCCGTCTTGGCCAATGCGAAATTGCAGGGCTCCGGTCTCTTCCATCTGGAAGAGACCGATAAGCCGCTGCTTTAACTCTTCCATTTTTTCCCAATTCATCCCCCGATCCGGATTGAACCCTCTCTCCGGACGGATCAAAAAACGGGGAGAGACAGCCTCCAGCCATGCGGAACCCAGATTGTCTTCCCGACTGTTTTCGCCCTGGATGAGCACTTCTGCCTTCAGATCCGATCCCGAAGCCAGGATCTCTTCCTCCACCCGGCTGGAAATATCCCCGGCATACAGCAGGGCTTTCCCGTTTTTAACGAAACGCAGAACCAAGCCCTGGTCCTCTTGACGTTCGGAAAATCGTTTCTTTCCGGGCCATAAAACTTCCACCTGAGTGCCGCCCTTTAAGTAAATAATATCTCCACGTCGCCAAAACTGTTTGGGCACTTCTTTCTCTTCCATCCGGTCAAGCCACGCATGCAGGGTGCGGGATTTGCTGCGATACCCGCTTTCCACCCATGTTGAGGATGGCAATTGCTCCAGGACATCCACCGCCGAAGCCATGTGATCAGCTCCTGCCTGGCCAAGTATGATCCCATCCAGCCGGTTGATTCCCAGTTTTTGCCGTTGCCTGTTGATGGCCGATTTCCATGTGTAAATGCCGCCTGTATCAAGAAACCAGTTTTCGCCCCCCGTCTGGATAAGGAGAGGACTGGCCTGCCTACTTTGAAAAACAGTAAAAACCAGCTCTTCCCGCGACGACCCATCCCCCGGCTTGGCCACATAAAAATGCCCTCCGGGAAAAAGTGCCAGTTGTTCGACCACCAAAACCAAAACATGCAGACAAAGCCAGTTCACCTGATTGAGGATGACAGAGACTGTGGTAGAGACCAAGGAAGCGGTGACAGAAAGTACACTCGCCGTCAAAACCAGTGCTGCCAAAGGCATCACAACCACATTGGCCAGCAGGGTTACCGGAGCAAAAAGATGAAAATAATAAAGAATCAGAGCCTGTGATGCAAGCCAGGCACAGAGCGATGCCGCCACCACCCCGCAACAAGCATAATATATCCTATCCAGACTGCGGCGCCACTTGGGGATCAGCCTTATGGGTATCCATGGATCAGGTTTTCCCCATTGATAAAACCAGGTCAGAAAGGGTTCTGTTCCCATGGCCATTCCCAGAACGACAAAAAAGGACAGTTGAAACCCCACATCAAAAAGTTCGGAAGGTTCCACTATCCATAAAAACAAGGCCGCCGCCCCCAGCACATTGAAAATATTGGCGGGCCGGTAGATGGCCCAGGCCATCACAACCAATGCCGCCATAACAAAGGCCCTGGCGGCGCTCGACTGCATCCCTGTCGCCAGACAAAAAACCAGCAAGAAAGGCAGGAGCATCCAGGCCCAGCGCCAACGGATCAAACCACTCACCTGCAGCAGTACCAATAACATCCCCAGAATAACTGCGACGTTCTGGCCGCTCACTGCAAAAAGGTGGAGTGTTCCGGTAACCCGGAACGTTTCTTCCAGATCTTCCGCGATACCCTCTTTGTAACCGAACAGCATCCCGGCCATCAGTGCCGAGGTCTGGGGATCCTCTTCAAGCCCCATTTTCAGCACAGCCAGCATGTGTTCACGCAAATGAAAAGCCACCAGACCCAAAAGGTCACGGCTGGCACGCACTTCCTGAACCAACTCCCCATTGGATTTTAGAAGGTAGTAAATGCGCTTGTTTTCCAAATAGGCCCTGTAATCAAACTCCCCGGGATTCTGCGTGGAGGACGGCCTCTCCCAGAATCCGTATACCCTCAGGGTCTGGCCAGGAACAATCCGAAGAGCCCCCGGCTTGTTCACTGTGACACGGACTTTTCCTGTGCTGGCGTGCGTTCCTTCCCAATCCACAAAGAATTCCGCATTCCCGGTGAATTCCAGACGGCGTTCTCCGGCTTCATTCGTTTTGAGAACCGGCAGATCCAATACATGAAGAACCATTTCACCACTCTGTCTTCGATCTCCGATCAAACGTATCAGATGATGTTCCGGCAGAGCCTGTTCCCTCATCTGGGCATAAAATTGAAAGATAGACCCCGTAGCCAAAAGAAGACCCAGGCTGCCTTTCCAGCCCCTGAACCCCAGGCCAGCCGATAAAAAAAGCAGCGAGAGCAGACCCAGGTGAAGGAAATCCCGGGGCCAATATCTGGCCAGCACAATTCCAGCCCCGGCAGCCAAAGCCATCCAGAACAGGGGATAGATTGTCACGGGTTTCCGGGCCTTCATGAGATGTTAGAACAATGCCCACGTAAGCCGCCGGATGTCGCTAAAAATCTGGATCGGGCATTTGGAAGGTCAACGACTCCACGTTCAGACTTGTTACCTTCCCGCACCTACTCGATCCGGTTTAGGGCAACTGATTCAGGGGCTGAAATTGTCCCAGACGGAAATGATCCCGAATGGCGCGGGTGATGAATTTTTTGGCACTACTTACGGCCGCGTGCAGCGTCTTTCCCTTGGCCAGTTCTGCCGCGATGGCGGCCGAATAGGTGCATCCATTGCCGTGGGTCTTGATCTTCCGAACAGTAGGGGCCTGATAACTGTGCATGGTTTTTCCATCAAACAAAAAGTCCGTTGCCTGGCTCAGGTTTAAATGCCCTCCTTTGATCAGGAAAGGGACACGCCAAATCTGCTGGGAAAAAACCGCCGCCTCCTGGGCTTCAGCCAAATTCGTCAACGGGTGGCCCAACAAGACCTCCGCCTCGTCCAGATTCGGCGTCACCAGATCGGCCAAGGGCAGCAGCCTTTTTTGCAAGACCTCCAGTGCCTCCGCTTTGAAAAGCAAAGCTCCGCTGGTAGCCACCATCACAGGATCCACTACCAAGAAAAACGGCTTCTTTTTTTTGTGCGCCTTCAGACCCGATACAACTGCTTCGATGATTTCCGCCGAGTACAACATCCCCGTTTTGACAGCAGCAATGGGAAAGGCCTCAAAAACAAGATCGATCTGTTCCCTCACCGCCCTGGCCGGAATGGGTGTAATGCTTTTGACCCTGCCTGGATGTTCGGCCACCACACAGGTGATCGCGGTTGTTCCGTAGACTCCCAGGGTCGTGAATGTTTTGAGGTCGGCCTGGATTCCAGCTCCTCCGCTGTTGTCGGAACCCGCAATGCTGAGGACAACCGGAATATGACGTTTTTGTGCCATAAGGAACATTAGAGTAAACCGTCTTTACCGACTCCACGACAAATTTCTTTTCGGTTCTGCTTGAACTGAAAACTAAAAAGTGAAAAATGGAAACTGCCATGTACACCCGTTTAAAGGAAAACCCCGCCTTCCCCTTTGTCGCCCCCTTTGTCCTGTTCATGATCTTTCTAGCTCTGGAAGGCATCCATTCCTCGGCCGTGTATTTGATTTACCCCATCAAAACGGTTGCAGTGGGACTGTTTATTCTATGGATTCTTTCCAGGCTGCCCTCCTTCGACCTGAAACGTCCCGCCTTGGCTGTCAGTGCAGGTGTTTTTGTTTTCACGCTTTGGATTGGCCTGGGCCCCATGATCTCTATGGGCAAGATGGAAGGGGGCTTCAATCCCTTCCTCTTTGAAAACAAAGAGATTGCCTGGGGATTGGTAGCCTTCCGTATTTTGGGAGCCGCCCTTGTCGTGCCTGTCATGGAAGAACTTTTCTGGCGCGGATTTCTCATGCGCTACCTCATCAAAGAAAATTTCGAGGATGTCCAGCTAGGAACCTACAGCCATTTCTCCTTCTGGGTGACTACACTGCTTTTCGCTTCGGTTCACGGCGCCCTGGCTCCCGTGGCGCTGCTGGCGGGAATCATTTACGGAGCCATCTTCATCAGAACCAAGAGCCTTGGAGATGTCATCCTGGCCCACGGTGTCACCAACCTGCTTCTGGGACTTTATGTCCTCAACACCGGAAAATGGTACTTCTGGTAAAGTAAAATCCCGCGGCCGGTGCGGACCTCTTCCTTTTCAACAGGAAAACTTGGTGCGGTCTGCCTATTCTCAATGGCCGAAGCCGGCCCCCGCTTTGTAAATACCTATCAGGCCGATCAGTATCCAAAAAAGATTCAGCACGGTATACGCCTTGTCCTTTTTCAAGATCGCGCACCAGGAAAGGGCGATGGCATCAATCGTATTGAAAATCCAGACAAAGAGAAAGGGACTGTCCGGACCCAGCCAACTGACCAAGGAAAAACTGAAGATGCGCATGAGCACACCGACCATTTCAATGGTTCTGACATGCATGAGAATGAAGTTGTTAAAAGGTTTTATGTTCATGGATGTACTAAAACCTGAATCATTCCAGCGGAACCGCCTTGAACCAAGGGAATCTTTGATGTCATATGGCAGAAATCAAAAAAGCCATCCCTTATGATGGCCTTTTTGTAATCTGTCTTGGAACACCACCGTTTAACCGCGCCTGCGTTTCTTTAGGCCCAAATGGGCGGTGGAACGCAGAAGAGATGCTTGGAGGGTTGCCACTTCTTCGGGGTCCATATCCTTGGCTTTGTCGAGGGCATCCTGGGCGCGTTTAATCGCTTCTTCCACTTTTCCTTCGTCCAGATCCTCGATGTTGATGGCGGCTTCGGTCAGGACTGAGATCTTGTTGTTCTTCACTTCAACAAAACCTTCCCCGACCGCGAGGGATTCTTCTTTACCGTTTTTAATGACGCGAAGTTCTCCCGGCTTGATCGCGGTCATGATGGCGATGTGATTGGGAAGAATTCCCATCTCCCCTTCCAAACCCGGCAAGACCACGGAATCCACTTCAGCCGAATAGGCTTTGGATTCCGGTGTAACGATTTCAAGGTGTAGAGTGGCCATGATGAGAAGTAATAAAGTGTTTAGTGAAAAGGTATTTGATCGCTTTTACTTCTTGATGACGGTGTCGATGCCACCCTTCATGTAGAAGTCGCTTTCACCCACACCATCATGTTTTCCATCAAGGATCTCTTTGAAGCCACGGACGGTTTCCTGGATGCTGACGTATTCACCCTTGGTGCCGGTGAAAATTTCGGCCACCGCAAAGGGCTGGCTGAGGAAACGCTGGATTTTACGGGCACGATAGACGGTGAGTTTGTCTTCAGGGGACAATTCGTCCATACCAAGAATCGCAATGATATCCTGCAAATCTTTGTAACGCTGCAACACCTTCTGCACGCCACGGGCAACAGCATAATGTTCTTCACCCACGATTTCCGGAGCCAGAGCTTTGGAAGTCGAGGACAGAGGATCCACCGCCGGGTAGATACCCAACTCAGCAATGGAACGTTCCAACACGATGGTGGAATCCAAGTGCGCGAAGGTGTTGGCCGGTGCAGGGTCGGTCAAGTCATCCGCAGGGACATAAACGGCCTGCACGGAGGTGATGGAACCCTTGTTAGTTGAAGTGATACGTTCCTGGAGCTGGCCCATTTCAGCGGACAGGGTCGGCTGGTAACCCACGGCACTCGGCGTGCGGCCAAGCAGCGCGGACACTTCGGAACCGGCCTGGGAGAAACGGAAGATGTTGTCGATGAAGAGCAAGACGTCCTGGTTTTTCTCGTCACGGAAATATTCCGCCATGGCCAGACCGGTCAAAGCAACGCGAAGACGGGCACCTGGAGGCTCATTCATCTGGCCGTAAACGAGGGCCACTTTGGATTTACCTGGCTTAAGAATGGTGTTGCCATCCTTGTCCAGGATCGGGTGGCCCTTTTCATCGGTTTCCAACGCGATAACACCAGCTTCAGACATTTCGTTGTAGAGATCGTTTCCTTCACGGGTACGTTCACCCACACCGGCGAAGACGGAGAAACCCCCATGGCCTTTGGCGATGTTGTTGATGAGTTCGAGAATAACAACAGTCTTACCGACACCGGCACCCCCGAAGGCGCCGACTTTTCCGCCCTTGGTGAAGGGACAGATCAGATCAATCACCTTGATCCCGGTTTCCAGGATGGAAGGCTTGGTGTCCTGATCGACCAAAAGGGGCGCATCGCGATGGATCGGGTATTTTTTATCAAAGATGACAGGCCCGCGTTCGTCGACAGGTTCGCCGAGAACGTTGAACACACGGCCCAGAACGCCTTCACCCACAGGAACAGAGATCGGAGCGCCGGTATCGACCACCGCGATGCCGCGGGTCAAACCTTCGGTGGATGACATGGCCACAGCGCGGACCCAGCCTTCGCCAAGGTGCTGCTGCACTTCCACAGTGAGTTTGGTGGGTTTGTCGTTCACCGTGAAGTCGATGGTGAGCGCGTTGTAGATGGCAGGGACTTTGCCGTCGTAGAATTCTATATCCACGACGGGACCGATGACCTGCACGATTTTACCTGTATTCATAACGATGTTTCTTTGGATGATCTGAACGATGTTCTGTGTCTTTGTTTTCTAAAAGGTTTATGCCAACACGGCCTGGGCGGTGCTGATTTCCAACAACTCGGTGGTAATCGAAGCCTGACGAACTTTGTTATATTCGAGGGTGAGGTCTTTAACGATCTGCTTGGCGTTGTCCGTGGCGCTTTTCATGGCGACCATACGTGCACTGTGCTCGGAGGCGTGGGCATCGAGGATGCGCTGATAGACTTCAAAATGCACAAAGAAAGGCAGCAGGTCACCGAGCAGCTTTTCGGCTTTCGGTTCGAAAACGTATTCATCATTCCCAACTTTCAGCGTTTCGGACTTATTAATGAGTTCCGGTTGGATCGGGACCAACCCTGTCAAAGTCGGCTTTTGCACCAGGGTGTTGATGAATTTGTTGTAATAAACTTCAATGGTGTCAATTTCGCCTGCGAGGTATTTGTCCAGAAGCAGATTGCTGGCGCGTTTGCTGTCGCGGAAGCTAAAATTTTCCTTCAGTTCAAAGTCAGCCAAAATGTTCTTGGCTGTGCGGGCCAGGGTGCCTCGTCCTTTACGTCCGATGGTGACATAAACCACATTACCCGTGTCGTCCCTGAGAACGTCGCGCAAAAGGTTCGTATTCAGCGCACCGCAAAGGCCTTTGTCCGAGGTGATCAGAAGAACTCCACGTTTTTTGACCGAACGCTTCTCCAGTAGGGGGTGAGTGATGTCCCCGGAACTTTGTCCGAGGTGGGCCGTCACTTCATCCAATATCGTGGCATATGGACGTCCGGCCAACGCACGCTGCTGGGCCTTCCTCATTTTGGAGGAAGCCACCATCTGCATCGCTTTGGTGATCTGCGCCGTATTCTTGATCGACTTGATACGACGGCGGATTTCGCGGGTATTGGCCATGTGACTAAGTTTTAAGTTTTAAGTTTAAGGTTTTAAGCGCGGTGACTTCGGAATTCTTCTTTTCCTCAAGCCTTATAAATTTCGGCAAACTGGCCCAAAGCTTTTTTAAGCTCACCCGTGATCTCGTCGTCAAAAGCGGCTTTGTCGCGGATCTTGGCGAGAAGACCTTCCTGACGGGTGGTAAGGTATTCGGTCAGCTTTTTCTGATAGTCGCGGATGTTGTCCACCGGGACGGTATCGAAGTAGTTGTTCTGCACCGCCCAAAGCACCGCCGCCTGGATCTCAACCGGGATCGGGCTGTATTGCCGTTGTTTAAAAAGTTCAACAATGCGCTGACCGCGTTCGATCAGTGCCTTGGTGGCCGCATCCAGGTCAGAGCCGAACTGGGCGAAAGCGGCCAACTCACGGAACTGGGCCAACATACCCTTGATCTTACCGGCCACTTGTTTCATGGCTTTGATCTGCGCGGCGGAACCGACACGGGAAACGGAAAGACCGACCGAGATAGCGGGGCGGATACCTTGGTAGAACAAATCGGTTTCGAGGTAGATCTGACCGTCGGTGATGGAAATCACGTTGGTCGGAATATAGGCGGAAACGTCGCCGGCCTGGGTTTCAATGATGGGCAGAGCCGTGAGGGAACCATTGCCACTGGCTTCGTTGACGCGCGCGGAACGCTCGAGCAAACGGGAGTGCAGGTAGAAAACGTCACCGGGGTAAGCTTCACGACCAGAAGGACGCTTTAAAACCAGTGACACTTGGCGGTAAGCCACGGCGTGCTTGGACAAATCGTCAAACACGATCAAGGCATCCTGACCGTTGTCCATGAACCACTCACCGATGGCGGCACCGGCGAAAGGAGCCAGATACTGCATGGTGGCGGAATCAGAAGCGGTCGCCGCAACAATAATCGTGTATTGCATCGCTCCGGCTTCTTCGAGAACGCCGATGACGCGGGCCACGTTGGACTGCTTCTGACCGACGGCCACGTAGATGGAATAGAGAGGGCGAAAACCGTCTTTGCCTTCGCTGGCTTTGTTGATGCGGGCCTGGTTGATGATGGTGTCGATGGCAATGGTGGTCTTACCGGTCGCACGGTCACCGATGATCAGCTCACGCTGACCGCGTCCGATCGGGATCATCGCGTCGATGGACATGATTCCGGTCTGCACGGGCTGGGTGACCGATTTGCGCTTCATGACGCCGGGGGCAATTTTTTCGAGAGGATAGGAAACGCTGCTTTCGACAGGTCCTTTGCCATCGAGAGGATTGCCGAGCATGTCAACGACACGTCCAAGGAGTCCTTTACCTACCGGGATCTGGAGCAATTTGCCGGTGGTTTTGACCTGGTCACCTTCTTTGATGCCGAGGTAGTTGCCAAGGATGATGGCACCGACTTCGGTTTCTTCCAGGTTCAAGGCGAGACCGAACACGCCGCCGGGGAATTCCAGCATTTCGTTAAGGGCGGCGCCGGTGAGGCCTTCGATTTTGGCCACGCCATCGCTGATTTCACGGACGGTTCCGACGTTGGATTTGGCCGTTTCGGTTTTAAGGCCTTTGATTTGTGATTCGATGTCTTCCAGCAATGTGCTCATAACGATAATGTTCTCTTGGGTTTCTGCGGTTTAAATATTAAAAGCTGTTTTCGAGATTTTTCAGGCGGGTCTGGACACTGCCGTCCCACACTTCGCTACCCACGGTGATGCGAAGTCCGCCCAGTAACTCGGCTTTCTGGGAGAAGCTGATGCTGACATGCGAACCGAAGGTTTTCTTGATCTTGTCGGCGATTTCCTGCTGACCCGATCCGAGGGGCACAGCCGATTCCACCAGAGCCTTGGATTCCGCCAGCTTGAGGGAGATCAGCTTTTTCAGCCGGGTCAGGATGGGGAAATAATTGCGGGGTTTGTGATCCACCAAATAACCCACGATCTTGCGGGTGCGCGCTTCATCAATGATGCCGCCCAACAAACATGCGTTGTAGAGCTTCTTGGCCATGGATCGGGATTCGCGATTGATTTTCATGGAGTCGTCTTAAATTCAGGAAACGTGGCTGACCACTTCTTTGCGGAGACGGCTGTCGTCTTCAGGGGTAAGGGTTCTGCCGATGACTTTGGCCGTGGTTTGAACCACCAGACCGGCGACTTCTTTTTTCAAATCAGACATGATTTTATCACGGTCCCGGCGGGAAGCTTCTTCCGCGCGCAGGAGAACGGATTCGGCCTGGGCGGTGGCTTCGGCGATTTTCTTGCCACCGATGACATCTGCGCTCTTCTTGGCTTCTTCGATCAGGGCCGTGGCGTCCGCGTTGGCTTTCTGGATAATTTCCTTGCGGGTGGCTTCAGCCAGTGCGAGTTCGCCTTTGATCTTCTCCGCATTCTTGAGGGAGTCCGCGATCTGGTTACGGCGTTCATCCATGACTTTGAGGATGGGGTCGAAGGCAAATTTCTTAAGCAGGAAAGCCAGGGTGACAAAAACGATAAACTGGGCGATGAGGCCGCTGGCATTGACGCCGACACCTTCAAACTTGAGGGCCATGTCCGAGACCATGGAGCTCGATTCAGCATCGGATGCAGCCAGAATTAAAAAGTCATTCATAGAATCATTTTCTTTACGTTACAGGAAAAGGTTGAAGAAGCAGCCACGCCCGTTTGACAGGGCATGGCCGCCGCATCAATTACCTACCCATGATGATGGTGATGAAGAGCACGCCTTCAGCCAACGCCATCGCGAGAATGGATTGAACGAGGACTGGGGTGGCTGCACCGGGGTTACGGGCAACGCCTTCCGCAGCCTTAGCTCCAATCATTCCAATGGCGAGAGCAGCGCCCAGGGCTGCCACTGATACTTGAATATTACCTTCCATATTTTTATCCTTTTTCTGAGTTTTGTATCGCGTACCCCGGCAGGTGACCACCGTCTGGCACACAAAGTGTTATCAATGTTTGTATTCCTCTTGGCCATTTTTTTCAGCATGGCTATCGTGGCGGCAGATCAACGCCGTGAATACCGCAGTCAAAAGGGTGAATACCAAAGCCTGGACCAGGGCGACCAACAGCTCGTAGGTGTAGATAGGCAGCAACCCGAGCGTCTTGACGGTCATGTTTGGGGACATGTGTTTGATCTGATCAATAATGGCCTCACCACCATAAATATTTCCATAAAGACGGAAGGTGAGCGAAATGGGCCGCACCATGATGGAGACGATTTCGATCAGACCGATAAAGATAAAGAAGGGAAGGACGAGAAGGAAGATGCCTCTGCTCAGCTTGGCGTTGGGAATAAAGATGTGCTTCACGAGACCGACAGAACCATTGAACTTGATCGCCCAATAAATCCACATCATGAAGAAAGCCAAAGCCATGGCCATAGTCATGTTGGCATCTGCATTGGCGCCACGCAACCAGGGATGGGACACATGCTCAAGACTGTGCCAGGCTGACCCTCTGCCGTAACCTATGGTGCCGACACCTGGCATCAATGCCTGGATGTTACAGACCAGGATGAAAATAAAAATAGAGGCGAAGAACCAAAAGGTGTGCTTCATCAAATCCCAGCCGAGAACGCCCTCAAGAATGCCACCGAGCTTTTCGATGATGATTTCAAAAAAGTTTTGAGCGGCGCCGGGAACCAAGGAAACGTTGCGTGTTGCGATTTGTGCAAAAATGATAATGATCAGCGCCATGCAGGCGGAAACCACCATGGAGTTGGTGATCGGAAGGCCGAAGACCGTCGTCAACGTCGGGGCCTGCATTGGCAAACCCTCGTAACCGGCAGCTGCAAAAAGTGGCAAAAACATAAAAAAGAGGCCGAAAGTAAGCCGCAGCGCTTATGTCATGGCAAGAAAAAGTTGCTCTTATTTCAATTATTAATCGAAATGCCCCGCCTGTTGATGACGCATTGTTGCTGTTTCGTTTAAATCGCTGTACTTTTTCGCTCTTTTTACCTTCAATAAAGTAAATACCACCTATGGCTACTTCCTTCCATCTGATCAGATCCTTCTTTCCCTGGGTTGCCATACTCCTTTCACTCGCCCTTTCAACACTGTTCTGGCAGTCCGATCTGCTCAGCCATTGGGACAATCAACTCCTCAAACACTATCAAAAACTCCAGGCTCCGCTCCAGGAATTGCCCCTCAAACTTGTCACCATCCAAAAAACCGGCGACCAAACCTGGCCTTGGTCCAGCCTCGACTATGCCATCCTTCTCAATACGCTCGGCCCCTTCGCACCATCCGTCGTTGCCTTGGATCTCCCCTTGGAGGACGGGGATCCTCTCTACCCGATCTACGATATACAACTCGCCAACCAAATGGCCCGCTTTCCCTCGGTCATTCTTTCCCAAAGCGGTTCCCAGCCCCATCCAGCTCCTCTTCAGGCTTCCGCCCTCATCGCCCAGTCACGCTGGCTACAATCTCCTGCCGGAGAACTCCGCAAAGTGCCGCTGGCTTTCCTGCAAGACAGTCTCTGGAAACCTGCTTTTTCACTTCAGATTGCGGCCTCCCACCTCGGCGCCGAATGGAACAAAAGCAGCATTCAACCCGGCTCTTACATCATTCTGCGCGATACCCAACAAAAGATCCTCCTCAAAATACCCGTCGACGCAGACTGCCGCATGCTGATTGATCACCGCATCTTTCGCACCCATCCCCCTTCCACAGAGTTTTACTCCGCCATCATTTCAGCAGAGGATTTGCGCAATGGCGGGACTGGAACGGAAAGTTTCCACGACATACGCCGCCACATCATTCTCGTCGGCACGGAAGCCCCCGGCACCTACCGCGAAATCAACAGCCCCGGCGGTCCCCTTCCTTCAGTTTATCTGAACTATCAAGTCGTCAGCCAATTGCTCTCCGCCAGGTTCAGTTCAGAGATGAACGGCTACTTTTATTTTTTATTCCTCGCCGTCGCCTGCACGGCCACCGGAGCTCTGGCTCTGTTACCATCCAGACTTGGCAGCCTTTCGCTGCTTATTCTTTATCTGACCGCCTGCTGTATCGGCTCTTTTTTGTCTTATGATCTGGGTAAAATCTGGTGGCCCCTCTTTCCTCTTCTTCTGGGAGGCTCTCTCTCCTGGATCTCAGCCCGTTGCCTCGCACTCGTCGGAACGGCAGAAAAAAACGACCAACCCGAACTCTTTCCTGATTTTTAACCCGGATCATCCCCCGCTCTGCAAAAATCCAAATCCGACTTTTTACCTGTTCTTCATGAAAAAAGTGGGTAGATTGCTCCGACTATGTTCGTTGATCGTGTTCGTATTTGGGCCCGCGGTGGAAAAGGAGGCGATGGCTGTATGTCTTTCCGACGTGAGAAATACATTCCTCTCGGTGGTCCGGACGGAGGCGATGGAGGGCGGGGAGGCAACGTCATCATCGAAGTGGATCCTCAATTGAACAATCTCGTTCATATCAAATACAAGCCCCACAACTATGCCCTAGGTGGCTCCCACGGCAGGGGTGCACAAAAAACCGGAAAATCCGCCAAAAACCTCGTCATTGGCGTTCCACCCGGGACTGTCATTTTCGAGCTCCCAGTCACCGATGAAACATTCGAACGCGCCATTGATCCTGGCTTGGGCCAGCAGGTTAGCGACCTGACGGAGCCCGGTCAAAAACTTACCCTGGCAGAAGGTGGGCGCGGGGGACGCGGCAATCTCCACTTCAAATCCCAGAACGACACCGCCCCCCGCCGTTGCGAACCCGGCAGTCGTGGAGAACAACGCCAGTATATCCTCGAACTCAAATCCATGGCCGATGTCGGTCTGGTCGGCTTTCCCAATGCGGGAAAAAGCAGCCTCCTCGCTGCACTGTCCAATGCCCACCCCAAAATCGCCCCTTATCCTTTCACCACTCTTGTTCCAATGATCGGTATGGTGGATGTGGAAGATTACAAAAAGTTTACCATGGCGGATATCCCGGGCCTGATCGAGGGCGCCAGTGAAGGAGTCGGTCTTGGCTTTGAATTTTTACGCCACATTGAACGCTGCAAGCTGTTGGCCTTCGTTATCGACATGTCGGGCCAGGAGCGGGACCCTGTCGCGGATTACCGTCAATTGCGCAAAGAGCTCAAAACATACAACCCAGAAATGGCAGAAAAACCCTTTGTCGTCATCGGCAATAAAATGGACCTGCCCGATTCGGAAACCCATTTGAAAAACTTCCGTAAAAAAATCCGCCAATCTGTCATCTCCATCTCTGCCCAGGACAAGGAAGGGTTGGACTCCCTCAAGATGGAACTGGGCAAAACCGTGTTTTCCGATCATGCCTGATCGCTTCCAATGTATGGAACACAGAGCCCGGGCTTTGGTTTCAGTGCTGGCCCTCGGCTTTGTTCTTCTATCCCCCCTACATTCACAGGAAGCCCCGGATATTATCCCTGCGGAAAAAGCTCCCTCCGCCGGGATCAGTAAACTTTCCTTGAGCATCCAGAACGCCATTGCCTTGGCTCTGGAAAACAACCTCAACGTGGCCATCGAGCGGGTGACTCCGGATATCGCCGGAACGGAAATCCGAATCGCCGATGGAGCTTATGATCCGACCGCCCGGGCCGACCTTCAATACGCGGAACGAAGCACCCCGCGAACAGCCGAGCAGCAGGCCGCCGACGGCAGAGCATCCACCAATGCCCGCAACAGCCGTGCCAGCGTGGGCTTGATCCAGAAAACGCCACTGGGCAGCGAGGTAGGCATCACGGCGGACACGTTCAATACGGAAAACAGCTTCAACGGATTCCGCAACGAATTTGATTCCTTTGCCGGGGTGACTCTTGCCCAGCCCTTGCTCAAGAATGCAGGAACCCAGGTCAACCTGGCTGCGCGCCGAATCGCCATCAAAGGAGTCCAATCAGCCAATGCCAACTTCTATTATAACGTCGAGGGCATCATCCTCGATGTTTTAAAAACCTACTACGAACTGCTTTTTGCCGTGGCCGATGCCGACTCCAAACGTTCTTCCCTGATTTTGGCCGAGCAGTTGGTGGCCGACAATGAGGCCAGGCTCGATTTGGGAAGTGCCACTCCTTTGGATGTCTCCCAGGCACAAAGTGAAGCTGCCACACGGTTCGGTCAGGTTCTCGATGCCGACCTGGCCATCTACCAGAATGCCAATCTGCTCAAACGGCTGATATCAAGGGACATCACACCGCTGTTAAAAACGCAGCTCAATCTGACCGACGCGCTTCCCAATCCCGCGCTGGCACCCGATCCTCTTTACAGTGCTGCCACCGGCCTGGAAAACCGCCGGGACTACAAAAGCCTTCTCAGCCTGGCTGAACAGGACGACCTCCGTCTGGCCTATGACAAAAACCAACTCCTGCCAACCATTGATCTGCGTGGCAGTTACGGATTCAACGGCCTCGATACCAGCTTCCGCCGCAGTTTCAACCGTGTAGCCGATACCCGTGACGAGGATTGGGCCGTGGGTCTTTCCGTGGAAATTCCCCTCGGCAGCACCAGCGAGAGGGCGAGGCGCGACGCCACCCAGTTGCGCAAGGAACAACGGCTGCTGCTGATCAAGGATCTGGAACAGAACATTATTGTCGAAGTCGACAACGCCGCCCGCAGCGTGAACATCAGCAAACAGAAATACGACACCAGCCGCAGTGCCCGGATTTTTTCGGAAAAAGTGGCCTTGGCCGAGGCGGAAAAACTGAAAGCCGGGATCTCCACCGGTTACACCGTTTTGCAACTACAACGGGATGCCACCGAAGCCCGGACCCAGGAACTCCGCGCCATGGTGAACTATCAGAACTCATTGGCCGATCTTCTGCGCGCCCAGGGAACCCTTTTGGCCGAATACAAAGTGGATCTGCCTGGCCAGGCCTCGCTGGTGAAATTGCCCCAACTCAAAAAGCAGAACTGACCTCATCCCCCTTCGCCCCGCAGTTTTGCTTCTTGCTGTCGGCAGGGAAGTTTTTTAGACAGTGATGGTGCCTTTGTTTTTTTCCATCATTATCCCCTGCTTTCAACAACAGCCTTTTTTGGCGGAAACTCTGACAAGTCTGAAATATCAATCGCAGGCGGGATTCGAGGTCATCATCCAGGACGGAGGCAGCACAGACGGATCACTGGAGCTGCTGCAGGAATTCATCCAGTCCTGCCCATACCCGGTGCATCTCGAAAGTCAGACGGATGGAGGCCAGGCAGCGGCCATCAACCTGGGACTGGCCAAAGCCCGTGGTGACATCCTCTGCTATCTCAATTCCGACGATATCCTCTACCCCGGAACCCTGGAAAAAGTTGCCGCTATTTTTGAAAAGCATCCCGATGTTGATCTCGTTTATGGCTGTGGCGATTATCTCGATGAAAACGGACGCTATCTCAGGCCATATCCCGTGCAGAAATGGGATCTGGAGGCCCTCCAGGAAAAATGTTTCATCTGCCAGCCCGCCTGTTTCTGGCGTGCGGGTCTTACACAAAAAATCGGACTTTTTGACAAAAGCCTGCTCGGATCCTTTGATTATGATTACTGGTTAAGGGTCGCCAGTGTCGGCCGGGTCTATTTTCTCAATGAACCCCTGGCAGGGTCACGTTGTCATCCGGGCGCCAAAACGTTCAAATACCGGAAGCAGCTTATCGAGGAGTCCTGCCTTGTTCAGGCCAGGTATAACAAGGGACTTATCTCCCCCAGAAATGCCCATGAGTTGGCCTGCGTGCACGCGGAACAATGCCTGAACTGGCGCCTGCCGCGCTTTCTCCACAGGCCTGTTTTCTATATACGATTTTTTCAACGGATGTTGGAGCTGGCACCCAAAACCCGGGGGTTCCTCCGTCCGGGATCCTGGAAACACTTTTTACCTTCCTACGCCAATTCACAAAAAATCGTCTCCGATCCCCTGTTTCGCGTAACCGGGAAAATGCCGTCCTGACATTCCATTTTAGCTCATGATCACCCAGTTGAACAGGTTGAGGGCCCGTCCAGGCAAGTCCGAATACCAATTGGGCCTGCTGCATCAATACCCGGGCCGCCCCATGGCCCTGATACCCAGGCTGCCTGCACTTCCTAACACAGAAAAAAAACTGCGTATCTGCCTGGTAACGCCTTCCTACCAACAGGGTGAGTATCTGGAACGGACACTGCAAAGTGTCCTGGATCAAGAGTATCCCAATCTCTCTTACGGAATACAGGACGGGAATTCCAATGACGGATCCAAGAGCATCCTCGAACGCTACCGGAACCGCGTTGCCTTTGCCGATTCCTCTCCGGACAAGGGACAGACGGACGCTATTCTCAAAGGATTTCTAAAACTGGATCCTGGACCTGATGATATCATGGCTTGGGTGAATTCTGACGATCTATACCTTCCCGGCCTTTTGGACACCATCAATCATTTCTTTCTTAACCATCCGGATATCGATGTTGTCTACGGTCACCGCATTATCATCGATCCCTCGGATCAGGAGGTCGGACGCTGGTATCTTCCGGATCACGATCCGGAAGTACTCAAGCGGGTCGACTTCGTTCCCCAGGAAACACTGTTTTTTAGGGCTTCCGCCTATCAAAAAGCCGGAGGGCTTGACCCCACCTTTCATTTTGCCATGGACTGGGATCTGCTCCTTCGTTTTCAGGAAACCGGATGCCGTTTTCAACGATGGCCTTTTTTTATGGGCTGTTTCCGCGTCCATGAAAAACAGAAAACCAATACCCACATCCACACCTTGGGAGAGGAGGAAATGAAAAGACTGCGCTCCCGCTCATTGAAACGAACCTATAGAACGTCTGAAATTGAAAAAATATTCTGGCTTGAAGTTTTGAAAAGCCGTCGTGTTGCCGGCCGCCACCTTCCTGCCATCGGCTGATTTTGCTGTTGCCAAAACTTCCTCCTACTCCTACTAGACACAGATGCCCAAAAACCGGCCTGTCCTGGGTCTCTCTCTCGACTCGGTGGATTACACGCTCTTACGTCAGTGGATGAATGAGGGGCGGTTGCCCCATCTTCAGAAATTATTCAACTCCGGTTTTCATGCGCGACTTGAATCCCTGCCTCATTCAAGAGCGGAAATCATACAAACGGTGGCCATTACAGGGGCAACACCGGAGATTTCACGTTATTGGGGCATCCACAACTACAACCCATCCTCCTACCGTGTAACCCATGGCGGCATTTACGACTACAAACATCGACCGCCCTATTTCGCCTTGGGACCGGAGTATCGGGTGGCCGCCATTGACATGCCTCAATTCAATTTTCATGACAACATTCATGGCTGGCAGATCCGCAACTGGGGTTGCCATTCCCCGATGACCCCCACCGATTCACGTCCCGAAAATCTGAGCCGCGAACTGGATGAGGAATTTGGGGTGCCTCCGATTCGAACCCACGATTTCAGCGTGCTCCAGGACGCCAAAGACATGCAGCGGATGATTGACAACCTGCACGCTGGTATCAATTTACGCACCAGGATGTTATCAAACCTTATGGATCGCGGACCTTGGAGCCTTTTCCTGGCAAATTATGCCGATATGCATAAAGCCGGCCACTATCTGGTTCCCAACCCTGACTCGGTGGCCGTCCTTGGAACCGTAGACCCCTGGGGTCCACTCCGCCGGCTTCATGAACACCTTGACCGCTCCGTCGGGATTTTGATGGAACGATTCCAAGACTCCTGGAATCTGGCTGTTTTTTCTTACGAGGGTATCCATCCCTATTCGGATGAAGTTCCGAACACCTTCCTTCTGGCCGACCTGTTGATGCGGGATTCCTTTCATGGCCGGGGTGCCTTCGTCTACGACGATCCCGGCAGGGGACCTTCCCCCGAATCCCAGGCCGGCATCATCAACTGGGTGATGGAATGCTGGCATCTGCGGCGCCGTCCGAATGCTTTCCAAGAGTGGGTGAAAAAATGTTTCGGAACCAGTGTGTCAGCCGCCCTGGACGCCGGGCTGCGGCTGCCTCCCTATCCAGAGAACCCACACAAATCGGTTCACTGTGAATATCAACCTGGTATGTGGCTAGAGAAATATAGGCCTTACATGCGGGCCTTTGCCCTGCCTACATTCTCCGACGGCTTGATCCGCCTGAATATCCGCGGTCGCGAAAGTCGTGGCAGAATCCTTCCGAAGCACTTCCAGGAAGAATGCTCCCGCCTGACCTCCCTGTTGATGGATCTGAAGAATCCTGCCACCGGCCTGGCCGCCGTCAAAGCCGTGATCCCCATCCGCGACTCCCCCTTTCAAACCGGAGATGACCGCCCTCCTGCAGATCTAGTGGTGCAATGGCACCCTCCGGGAGATGGAAACGGTTTCGTTTCACCCACCTTGGGCGCCTTCGGACCCGCCCCCTCTTTGCGGGCCTCAACCCACAGTCCAGAAGGGTTTTTTGCTGCCTGTGGGCCTGATATCCCACAAATCCGGGAGGAGCTTTCCGGATCGATTCTGGACATAGCCCCCACTCTACTTGATCTGGTCGGGGCTAATCCTCCCCAGCCACTGGAAGGCCTCTCCCTGCTTCCTCTTTCCCGCGACAAGTCCGACCGATGAGCCGCCCCTCTCTTCCACGAATCGGCTTGGTCATGGGCGTCCAAAACGAGGCATACTTCCTCCCGGCCCATCTGGCCTATCATCGGATGATTGGGGTCGAACGCGTTTACCTTTTCCTAGATCGTTCCACTGATCAATCCGTAGACATTGGGAGGCGTTTCCCGGGAGTCCGCGTCTGCAAGGTGACAGTCCGGCCTGCTGGTAGTTCCTACATCAGCGACTTCCACCGCCTGGCCATGGATCAGGCAATGGTCTGGGCCAGGGAAGAAGGACTCGACTGGTTGATGATTCTCGATCCAGACGAATTCGCTTATGCCGACAATACAGGAGCTTCAATCCACGAAAGCGATCCTGATAAACTTTGCCGGGATGCGGACCTGCGTATTCTCCTATCCAGTGTACCCAATAACATCCTGCAGGTGCAACTGGTCACCCGCGAAGTCCTTCCCTGCCGCGAATGGGCGGAATCTTTTTTTGCAGACCAGATTTATTTCCAGGGAAACCCTCCACTTGGGCGATCCATAAACAATCCTCTGACCGGCACCACTTCCTTGTGGGAGAATTACCTGGGCCACCGCCAGGGGAAATGTCTTGTCCGCACTTCAGCCCCGGTCCAGAGCTTCGATTCCCACCGTTGGACCACCGAACAATCCCCTTCACGCCCAAACAGGCCGGAATTTGTCCCCATCCCGACAATCAGTCGGGGCTGGCATGCACATTATTTCATTACCGGCTATGATCATTGGCTAAACAAATACCGGCAAATAGCTTTTGAGCCAACACACTGGCCGTGTGGCACGGCCGTGGAGCTTCCGATCCAAACCTGGAAAGAAGTCTACGCCGCCCGCGACCGGGTAAAACTTTCCGATTACCTGAAGAACCATGTTTTTTTATCCGAAGCCTGCTTGCAACAACACGAACATTCCGGAACAGCCCTGCGTGATAAACGCCTACAAAAGTTGATTATGACAGCCCTTCAACGCTATCCGCTTCACCCGGAACCCCTGAATTCTGTGACGGTGACGGATCTTTCACCTTTCGAAAAACCGGTTCTTCCCGAGTGGGGGCCGGAACATTTCGTCTATTCACCTTCCTTGATCCCCGCTTCCCGATTGAAGGGCTTTTACCCTGTTGAACTCCAGCAAAGCTTTCTGTTTCGCTGGTCAGAACCCTCCGCCTCCATAGCTATGGAACTTCCCGAGGGAGCCTATACCCTCGAAGCCAATCTGGGATACGGAATCCAACCCAAACAGGCACGCACCCTCAGTCTCCAAATCGCGGGACAAATCCTTTACTTGACCTGGATCGGATCTCGGCCCTGCTCTTTGCGTTCCAATTTCAAGATCAGCCGGGAACAAGGTGGTAGTCAGACCCTTGCCATAAAGGCCGACCTTCTTCCAGATCTTACCAACGATCCACGTCGTTTGTCCCTGCAATGGTTAAGTCTGAATCTGCGCCGCCAGTTTACAGTCCCTCCGGCAAAATCTTCTGTATTCATAGATGACCCACCATTTAATCCCTTGAGCGTTTGATTTTACCTCTGGGTTAGCACCGCTGATGACGCGCCCGTCCCCATGCCGATCACCCCTTTGTGACCCTGGGTTGGGGGCGAAGCGGAAGCAGCCTGCTCCAACGTCTCCTGGATCGTCATTTCGACATCACGTGTTATGGCGAACCTTTGCACCCACAGAAATTCAAATTCCCGGTAGCCCTGGGATCTCCCCCCTGTTATCCCAGCCATCCTGATTTTTTCCGGCTACACCCCACCGCACACTGGATTTCATCTATCGCCTGCCCTCCCGCATCGGCATCCTTGAGTGGAAACTTAACTACTCGCAGTTGGACAGAGCCTGGAACCTGATCGCTTCTGACCCCGGCGTGACCCGGATGCTGCTGACCCGGAACAACCGTTTTTCGCCAATTTCTATCCCTCCAGTTTGCTGTTTGTACAAATGTCTGGAACCTGCCTTCAGAAAACACAAAAGCTCTCCACGCTACCAAATGTAGGCCCCCTCCCCCACTTCAATAATGCCTCTTTGGAGTCCTTGGTGGAGAATCTGGATGAACTCCACACACATTTGAAGAAACATCCCTTTTCCTGGATGCTGGAAGAGAGTTATGAAACCGCCCTTCTTTAGATTGTACAAAAAGGGCAATCTCTGCTAAAGTTGCAACTATGTATCTGGAATCCAGAATGGAGGAAGACCGCACGCCGCTTATCCTGGCTGGAATCTTTGCCGCGTCAGTTCTGCTCCATATTCTCATCCTTTTTCTTGCCTTTACTTTTGCAGGCAGTTTCAAATTGGCTCCGGAGCCTCCCCGTTCCAACCGCATCAATATTCGCCTGGTCTCACCGCCTCCGCCTGCACCCGCCCTGTTGGAAGCCGTCCCCCAACAAAAGCAATTTGTCGACACCTCTGAATCCATACCCACTAGCAACCCTTTGCCCACCCCTTTCGAAGGCGAAACCTCCACCATGGCCAGCAGTAAACAGGCCGGCCAGGGCAACGCGGCCCTGCCCAACCAGACCGGGGTGGATATCCGTGGTATGACCCTTCGGAACCAGGAGTATTCTCCCGAAACCGAGGCCAAACCCGCCCCCCAGAGTCCCGCCAAAGAACAGGTCCAACCAAAAGAACAATCCACCCCGGCGGAACAAACCAAACAGGCCACCAGCAGGGAGCTTTCCCAGAATATTCCCCTGCGCAGCTCCGGAATGATCAGCACCGCCGACAAACCTAAAAATCCCGTGGACAAAAAAACGCAGGAAGCCACGGCATTGACCCAAAGCACCACGGCCACGCAGGCCATGGCCCCCGCAGTATTCTCCGCCCAAAAAAGAACCACCACCATCGACGGCGGGGCAGCCATCGGTGACACCTCATCTCTGGGTGCCCAGGAAAGCGAGATGGGACGCTACAAGGCCAAACTCTACCGGGCCATCGGCTCCCGCTGGTATATTTATGTCCGGCAGGATTCCGCCCAGGTCAGCATCGGCATCGTCAAAATTCGCTTCAAGGTGAGCTCTAACGGCGACATTACCGACCTACAGGTGGTCGAGGGAGGCGCCCAGGCCGCCCTGCTGAACATCTCACGCCGCTCCATTCTGGATCTCAAAACAGAGTTCAATGTGCCTTTTCCCGCCAGCATGCAGCAGGAAATAGGTGACTTCTACTGGGAAGAGGTCACTTTCACCATCTATTGAACCCCGGAATTCCCTCTGGATTTCACTCAAAAAATCCGTAGGTTGCTGACTTCTCCGCTTATGTCCACGCTCAAAAATATTGCTAATTTTTTCATCGAAGGCGGCCCCTTCATGGTGCCCTTGGTTCTGCTGTCCATCATTTCCGTCACCTTTATTATTGAAAGGGGACTGGCTCTGCGCCGGGCCAACGTCATTGCCGACAACCTTTACCGCGCCATCTTCAACCTGAGGATCGGACAGGCCTCCTCGGAAATCGCCAGTTTGGCCGCTCCCGGCCGCACCACCCTGGCACGACTCGTGCGCATTGGACTGGAACACCTTCCTTGGACCAAGGCGGAGAATGTCGAGGCCGTACAAACCCAGGCCCGCCGCGAAGTCACCCGCCTCGAACGCGGCCTGATCGTCCTGGAAATCACCGTCGGAATTGGTCCCCTCCTTGGACTCCTCGGCACCGTTTCCGGTCTGATCGTTATTTTTTCCACCATCGGCAAAGGCGGGGCCGACCAGAACATGTTGATTGCCAAAGGTATCTCCGAGGCCCTTTACACAACCGTTGCCGGCCTGGTCGTAGCCATCCCCTCCCTCATTGCCAACAGTTACTACACCAAAAAAATTGAAGCCCTGGCAGTCGAGATGGAAACCATCTGCATGGATTTATTGACCAAGCTCTATCTCGAAGCCCCCAAAGACTGATCCAACCAGTCACCCCGGCAGCCCATGCAATTCTACTCCAAGGCCAAACATCCTCCGGCCATCAATATCGTCTCCCTGATTGATATTCTGTGTATCCTCCTGATCTTTTTCGTGGCTACCTCCGAATTCAAGGAGGATCAACCCCAGATCCAGATCCAGTTGCCGGAAGCCACGCAAGGCACAAAAGAGGAAACACCCGGGGAGCCCATTACGATTCTGGCCTCCAAAGACAAAAAGATTTTCATCGGCTCTAAGGAAATCCCTCTGGCCGATCTTGAGGCCGCCCTGAAAGAACGTCGGACCCTCATGCCCAATGCCCAATTCATTCTGAAGGCTGACACCGGTATTCCCCTGGGCTTTTTTGTCAAAGTCCTGGATGCCTCCAAAGCAGCCGGTATCGCCAACCTTTCCCTCCTGACTGAAGACGGCAAAAAAGAAAATTGAACAAAAAAGTCAACAAAGAGAGCAAAGGTTGAAATCCATGCCTCCCCTTTTTCCACAGGCAGACAAGCTTAGTTCTCTGGTTATCAGGGCAGCCATTACAGTTCATCGGGAATTAGGCTCCGGATTGCTTGTATCCTTTTATGAGCGTTGTTTAAAGCATGAACTCCATTTGCAAAAGATTTCCTTTAGCTCTCAAAAAAAAGGGTGAACTCAAATAAAAGGGCTTGGTCATTGATGAGCCCTGTGGTCGTTATTCTGGTGGAAGATTGTCTTCTGATCGAAGGGAAGGCCGTTGAAGCCATTTTACCCATCACGAAGCACGCCTCATGGCCTACATAAAGCTATTGAACAACCTCATCGGCCTTTTAATCATCTTCCACAAACCACCTTTAAAACATGGCATTCACAGGTTGATCCTGTCCGGAACCAATAAAAAAATCCTTTTCCGAACTTTGTTTTCTTCGTTATCTTCTGTTCATCATGGTTTTGGAAATTGTTCAATACGGGAACCCCATCCTGCGCAAAGCCGGACGCAAAATTACCTCCCTTACTCCCGAAATTAAAACCATGGTGGAAAACATGCTGGAAACCATGCGCCATGCCCACGGCATCGGACTGGCCGCCCAGCAAATCGGCGAAGATCTGCAACTCGCTGTGATTGAAATCCCTCCCGATATCGAACGCCCCTCAAAAATGTGGATGAATGACAAAGAGGTCAATCTCCAGGACTACATGCCCCTTGTCCTCATCAATCCGAAAATCACCCTGACCAAGAAAAAAGTCCTCGACCATGAAGGTTGCCTCAGTTTTCCCGGCCTTTCCGCTGATGTCAGCCGCGGCTACCGCATCAGCGTTATGACAACCAACTTGGAAGGTAAAACCTGGACCTTTGATGCCGGCGGCCTCCTGGGACGGGCAGTGCAACATGAAGTCGACCACCTCAACGGGATTCTCTTCATCGACCGTCTTAACAAACAGGAACGGGAATTGATCCAGCAGGAAATCGAAGAAGCCCGGATCAAGACCTGAACATTCGTCACTTTCCTCATCATCAGGTTATTAACTTCAGCCTGAGTCTTGGTTTGCATCCTGGTGCCTGATGCTAAGTTACTATCGATGCTCATCCGCGCCTCCCAGATTTTGTCGATGACCGGCCCCGCTCTCAGCGGACCCGCCGCCCTGCGCGTGGAAGGTGAAAGGATCAGGGAAGTAGGCCTCTATCTGCAGCCTCTTCCTGGCGAGGAAGTCATCGATCTTGACGATCAGGTTCTTCTTCCCGGCTTGATCAATGCCCATTGCCATCTGGATTACACGGGATTCCGCGGTGCCATTTTTTCCGGAAAGGGTTTCACCGAATGGATCAAGAAAATCAATTCCCTCAAACTCAGCTACACTCCGGAAAATTTCCTTACCTCCATCCAGGACGGCTTCCAACAGCTCATGGATAGCGGCTGCACCACCGTCCTGAATATCGAGGCGTTTCCCGAGCTTCTCCTTAAAATGGGTCCTCCACCCATCCGCACCTGGTGGTTTCTGGAACTGATCGACCTGCGGGCCCGGATGGAGAAAGACGAGGCCCTGATGGGAGCCCTGACCTTTTTCCAGGGGCAGGACGGATGGTTGGGAGGCTTCGGCCTGAGCCCGCACGCCCCCTATACTTCCAGCGTCGAGCTTTACCGCCTGGCCAAACATTGTAGTGAAGAACTGGGACTACCCATCACCACCCATATCGCGGAGTCCGTGGAAGAACAGGAAATGTTTCTCTATGGCGAAGGCCCTATGTATGAATTCCTCAAAAGTATCGGACGCGATATGCAGGACTGCGGCCAGGGCTCGGCTCTTTCCCATCTTCTGGAATTCGGACTCCTGAACGGAAAATGCCTGGCCGTCCACATGAACTATCTCCAGAACTACGACTTCCAGGCCCTACAGGAAAACCCTCTTAATGTCGTGCACTGCCCCGGATGCCACGACTATTTCGGACACGCCCGTTTTCCTTTGGAAAAACTGCAATCGATAGGCTGCAACATCAGCATCGGAACAGACAGTCTGGCCAGCAATGACACTCTGGACCTGCGCAAGGAACTTCGCCGGGCCCGCCTGAATTATCCCGAACTCTCCGCCCGGAGCTGGCTGCAGATGGTGACCACGGCTCCTGCCAAAGCCCTTGGATTGGAAGATGAACTCGGCGTGATCAAACCCGGAGCCCTGGCCGACCTCGTAGCTTTTCCGCTCCCCCCTGATACCGAGCCCCACGAAGCTGTCCTGCAATCCCGGGATAAACCCACCTTCTTCATGGTCAACGGTGTCAGAAAATAATCCACCCGCTCTTGCAGAATCCATGTCCATGGGGTCAGTCGTGGGATTATGTTATTTGTTAACGACTGACCCCGTTAACTGACCCCGTTGAAAAGGAGCGACGAGGAACTTAACGCAAAATTTTGTAGGCTTGTGCAATTTTCTGTCTAAAAATACCCCATGTCATTTCAGGAAGCTCTCCGGCAACTACTGCAGGAAGATCAGGATTCATTACGGACAAGAGAACTTCGTGTGCCCCCTCACGATTTGATCCGCTTTTGTGACAATGACTATTTGGGGCTTGCCTCCCACCCGGCTCTGCGAACAGCGGCCATGGCGTGTCTGCAAGAAGAACCCTCCTTAGGAGCCCGGGCCGCACGATTGATTTCAGGAACCACCGGACTCCATGCCCGTCTGGAACAGGATCTGGCCACATTCAAAGAAACAGAAGCCGCACTTCTTTTTCCAAATGGCTACGCCGCAGCCTTGGGTGCCATCACCGGGGTGATCGGGACAGACGATGTCGTTATCCTGGACAAGCTGGCCCATGCCTGTCTGATCGATGGAGCCAGGTTGTCCGGGGCCAAACTCAGGGTCTTTGCCCACAATGATCCGGGACATCTGGAAGAAATTCTCCAGGAAATACGCCGCCATTCCCCTTCAACCCGGATTCTGATCGTGATCGAGTCCCTCTACTCCATGGACGGCGATTTCGCACCATTGGCGGAAATAGTCGGCCTGAAAGAAAAATACGATGCCTGGCTGATGGTCGATGAAGCCCACTCCACGGGGATCCTGGGACCGAAAGGAAAAGGACTCTGCCTCCAATCCGGCCTTTCCTCCCAGGTTGAAATCCAAATGGGAACCCTGAGCAAGGCCGTTGGTGTCAGTGGGGGATTCATCACCGGCCGCAGGGAATTAATCCAACTTCTAACCAACCGCGCCCGCAGCTTTCTTTTCACCACAGCCCAGCCGGCCCTCCTTGCTGCTGCCGCTTCAGCCTCGCTGAAAATTTTACAATCGGAAGAAGGAGAGCAACGACGCCTCTCCATGTTCAGCAACATCGCCCTATTCCATCGACTCGTAAAATGCGGAAATCCCCGATCACCCATTTTTCCCATACCAGTGGGTGACGAAGGCACAGCCCTGAAACTATCCAAACGACTGGAGGAAACCGGCTTTTTGGTTCCCGCCATCCGCTTCCCCACCGTAGCCAAAGGGCACGCGCGGCTGCGTGTCACGCTGAACAGTCATCATACTCCGAACCATATAATTGCCTTGGCGGGTCTTCTTAAAGACGCATCGTAAACCATAGGATTAGTGTTTATTCGTATCCATACGTGGTTAAAATTTTTTAATGCCTTCACCCTCCGAGCTCGACAAACAGCATCTCTGGCATCCGTTCACTCCGGCTGACCTTTGGCTCGCTGCCGACTTCAAACCGCTTGTCATCCAAAGCGGGGAAGGAAGCTGGCTGACGGATGATCTGGGCCGCAAGTATCTGGACGGGAATTCCTCCATCTGGACCAACCTCCATGGACACCGACGCCCGGAAATCAACGACGCGATCAAAAACCAATTGGATCTTATCGCACACTCCTCTTTCCTGGGCCTAAGCAACGAACTGGCCCCGCAGCTCGGTCAAAGACTCTGTTTGGCTTCCGGGCTACAGCGCTGTTTTTTTTCGGACGATGGATCCACCGCTATGGAAGCCGCCCTGAAAATGGTCTTTCAATATTACCAACAAAACGGACAACCTGAACGCCGCATCTTTCTCTCACTCTCCTCCGCCTATCATGGTGACACCGTCGGAGCCATGAGTCTTGGTCACAGCCCCCTGTTTCATCAAACCTATCGGGATATACTTTTCGAAACCCGCGAATTCACTCCGCCCTCCCGCTACCGATGCCCTTATCATTCCGCAGACATCATCAAAGAAAACGATCCCGTCATCGTTGCCTTCAAAAAGGTTTTGAATGAACTGGGCCCCCGACTGGCCGCCTACGTCCTCGAACCCCGTGTCCAGGGCGCGGCAGGGTTCATCATGCATCCCCCGGGCTTTCTGGAAATCACGGCAAAACTCGCCCAGGAAGCCGGGGCTAAAGTGATTCTGGACGAAGTCATGACCGGCTTCGGACGCACGGGCCCAATGTTTGCTTTCCAACATGAAAAGGTGAAACCTGACATCATGGCAGTGGCCAAAGGCTTGAGTGGCGGCTATCTTCCCATCGCAGCCACCCTAATCAGTGAGGAAATTTTTGATGGGTTTCGTGGAGACATTTCCAGAACCTTCTACCACGGCCACAGCTATACAGGAAATGCCCTCGGCTGTGCCGCGTCTCTGGCCAGTCTGGATCTGCTGGAAAAGATTCATCATCAGGCAGGGCGAGAACACATCGGGGAAACGCTAGGCGCTCTGGGACAACAATTTTTGAAACATCCGCATGTCGGTAATGTCCGGAGGGAGGGAACTATTCTGGCCATTGAACTGATGGAAGATCCGGCCGCCAGACGCCCCTTTCCATCCGCAAAACGCATCGGAACCCGGATCTGTCAGGCTGCAAGCCAACACGGCCTCCTCACACGCCCGGTCGGCGATGTGCTGGTTCTCATGCCGCCCTACTGCACAACGGATTCTGAGCTGGAACAGATGGTGGACGCCTTATACCGGGCCATCGAAAAAACTGTCTGAACAGAAGTTAAGAAAGCAAACCAAGAAACAACACCTTCTTAACTTTAAACTTAAAACGTTAAACCTTATACTCCTTGCCATGAACAGCTTCTTCATCACCGGAACAAACACCGGCATCGGCAAAACCTATTTCACCGCGCTTCTGACCCGCCACCTGCGGGGCCAGGGCATTCCCGCCCTGGCGCTTAAACCTTTCTGTTGTGGCGAACGGACGGACGTCGAAATCCTGTCCAAAGCCAACGATGAGGTGCTTACCCTGAACCAGATCAATCCGGTTCATTTACTGCCTCCGCTTTCCCCCTACGCCGCCTGTGTGGTGGAAGAACGTCCTCTTGTTCCGGAAGACACGATTCAGTCTGTCCGAAACATCACCGAAAAATACTCGGGCCCTTTCCTTATCGAAGGAGCAGGAGGCTGGTTGGTTCCCATCACCAAACAATATTGGGTCCGCGATTTCGCCCGCGAGTTGAATCTTCCGGTCATCATCGTCGCCAGCGCCGGGCTTGGAACGCTGAATCACTCCCTCCTGACGATTGAAAGTATTCGTGCCTCGGGTTGTAAAATCGCAGGCATCGTGATGAATTTCCACAACTGCCCCGAAGACATGGCCAGCGCCACCAATCCTGCCATTCTGGAAGAGTTGTCAGGTCTGCCGGTTTATTCTCTCTCAGCATCGGCCACAGATCTCAATGATTTCCCGGCTTGGATAGGCCTCCCTTGATCCTTTACTGAGCCTTGTATAACTAAGTGGGTTTTAGGCCTGCCTTTTTCCAAAAAGAGTTGATGAGGCTGGGGCGTTTTTGAATGTGTTGCAGGTGGTTTCTGCCCCGGCTTTCAAGTTGAGCGTGATTGGGGGCGGCGTGGTTGCGCAGCCCGTGCTGCTTGGTATGGCCTCGAAGCGCCCATGTTCGCACCCGATGGGGGCGGGTGCTCAACCCACTTTCATCTAAAAAGTAGATGCCTCGCCTCTGAGAGCGGGCTTTTTTTAATCTCAGGCCACGTCTTGGTTTTCCACCGGGCAATGGTGTTTTCGTTGCGCTGGCTGACCCGGCCCACTGGGCGCTGACAACTCCAGCCCCAGCTTTGCAGCAGGCGCCATACATGAGCCTCATGATAGGACACCCCCGAAATCTTTTTAATCATCTGTGCGATCCGGGCCAGTGTCCAAAAGTTGTCACTCCATCCCCACTTGGCCGCTCCGGCTTGCAAGCCTCCGTTCACCTCCTGTTGCTTCAGAAAGCTCAACCGGCCCGGCGCGTGGGCCGGTTGATATGAGCGCAATCCGCCAAGTCCCTGCCGCCTCCATTGGGCTGCCCACCGGCTGACCGAGGCCTCACTCACTTTTAATCGCCGGGCCACTTCAGCCTGGCTTATCCCTCTCTCCAGCATTTTCCCGGCACGCAACCGCCTTTGTTCCAACTGCTTTTGATAGCCTGTCAATCCATCGGTTTGCTTCATCCTCCTTTATAAGCACGGATTGTAGCACTCCCCTTACTTTCTTGTACGAAGATCAGTAAACCCAGTAGAGTCCGGCGGTCTCCGCGAAAGCGGACCCACAGAACAACTGTAAAAAACTTCTGCTCTTATTGTAGCCGAGGCCTCCGAGCCTCGGTGCTTCCTACCACTCTTCCGCGACCCGGAGGTCGCGGCTACAACTTGAAACTCAGCACACACTCCGCGATCTCTTGGCAAAACAATCGGGATCTTTCCTTTCGTGTATCAAAACTAGACACAACTCCGCTCCTGCCTTAGCATTTTACCATGCATGTCCGTGTTGTCGTCAAAAATGGAACCACCACCCTCGCCACCTGGCAACGAGATTATCCTGATAAGCAATCTTTTGAAAAAGGGGCTGAATTACCTCTTGAAACACCGGTCAAACTGCGAGTCAAACTTAAGGGGTTCAAGCCGACCGCTCTGATTAAAAAATTTCAAAAAGGTATGAACGATCACGCCTTCCTCGACCTGGATGCCGTTCCAGAATAACGTACAGGGTCCTGCTCTAACCCCGCCTGTTCTTTTTGACAAGGAACAGGCTCCTCATTAGTGTAAGTACCACCACCATGAAACACCACGGAACCACTTCTGGCCTGAATGCTTCCTCTGTTTTGGTTTTAAGTTTTTTCTGCCTGTTCTCCTTGCTCCCGTCCCATGGCTTCGCCCAGGCACAAAAACGCGAACGTAAAGTCTTCGTTCTCGACTCACTCCTGGGTCCGGAAATCTTTGCCGAACAAGGAAAAAAACAACTCGTTCCACAATTGAATGAAGGACCTTTTAGTTGGGTCTCCCAGGAAGAAAAAGAACTCCGGGGCGCCAATGGCCCCATGACCTTCAACGAACTTCCGGTGCTCGAAATTATTTTCCGCTTCAACGGCGAAACCCTTTCCGAAGTTTTCCTCTCCCTATACAACCGGGGAGACGCCGGACGCATCAGCGACGATGCCTTTGTGGAATTCATCGGCAAAACAGAAAAAATGTTGGACGCCCGATCAGGTGTTGCAGGTGAGGATCTCGGGGATGCGCTGAAAAGCTCCAGCATCCGGGGACAAAGCAAAGGCTGGCTCAGTCCCACCGTATCCTATCGTCTCGATGCCGCTTATTCCCGCGTCCGGGAGGATGGTGAAAGCCGCCGGACGGAAAGGCCGGAATTCGTCAACCTCACCCTGCTTAAGGGCGGGTTACAAAAGGAGGATCTTCTTGTCCAACGCAAGGCGGAAACCAGCCTGGTCAACTTCAACGAACGCGTCAAACGTCCGGTCGGCGGCGATGTCCTCATTGAGGGCATTCCCATGGTGGATCAAGGGCAGAAAGGATATTGCGCCGTGGCCACGATGGAGCGCATCCTGCGCTATTACGGGAGCGAAGTGAACCAGCACGAACTGGCCCAGCAGGCCAATTCCAGTGGACAGGGCGGAACCGATCCCGAATCCCTGGTCAAAGCCCTCAGGGGTATGGGAAACAAGCTTGGTCTCAAAATTGACGAACGCCAAAGTTTCGACTTTAAGGATTTTCTCGATCTGGTGGCTGACTACAACCGTGCCGCGAAAAGAAAAAAAGAGAATGAACTAGACCTGCCACGATCCGGGGTTATTCACATCGGCGAGTTTTACCAACGGATGAACGTGGAGGTTCTCCGCGATGTGAAGTTGAAAAGTGGCAGCAAGGTGGAGAAATTTTTCAGCAACACCTCAGAAACGATTGATCAGGGGCGTCCGCTGGCTTGGTCAGTCTATCTGGGGTGGGTGGAAGAAACGCCCAAGCTGCCACAGGACTCAGGCGGACACATGCGGCTGATCATCGGCTACAACCCGGAGAAAAAAGAAATCATTTATAGCGACAGTTGGGGCTACGGCCACGAACTCAAACGCATGTCCCTGGAAGATGCCTATCTTATCACAACCGGTCTATACGTGATCGAACCCCGTTCCTGAGCCGGATTTTACGGAAATCTGCTCAAGTCGAGTTCAGCAGGGTTCCAGGACTGGTTGTAAAAGTATTTTGATCGCCTTAACCAAGGGCTATACCCAATTAACACGATTCAACCAAATTCCCCTTTGCGAACTTTGCGCCTCTGCGTCTTGACGTTAAATTCTTAAAGTTTCAGTTCCGCAAGCTTCTTCGTGAACTTCGTTGTCTTCTGTTCACTCAAAGTTCCGCTATAATCGCCGCTGCCATGCCCTCAGTCCCGACCTTGGTCGAATCCACCGAGGCAATGTCTGCCGTGCGGATACCTTTGGCAATGACACGTTGAACGGCATCACGCATAGCCTGGGCCGGTTCGGGTTTCTTGAAGGTGTATTCCAACATCAATCCGGCAGAAAGAATCTGCGCGATAGGATTGGCAATGCCTTTGCCCGCAATGTCCGGTGCGGTTCCGCCGCTGGGTTCGTAAAGACCAAAGGTTCCCTCAGCAAGGGAAGCACTGGGAAGAAGTCCCAGTGAACCCGTCGCTGCGGCAACTTCATCGCTGAGGATGTCGCCAAACATGTTCTCACAAAGCATGACGTCGAACTGGGACGGCTTCAGCATCACTTGCATGGCGGCGTTGTCCACATACATGAAGTTCAATTCGATGTCGGGATAGCTTTTGGAAATCTCCTTCACCGTCTTGCGCCAGAGCAGGCTGCTTTCCAGGACGTTGGCCTTGTCGATCAGGGTGACTTTCTTCCGGCGCATGGCGGCCGCCTTGAAAGCCAAGTGGGTGACACGCTCGATTTCGAAGGTTTCATACACGAGGGTATCAACAGCCCGCTCGCCTCTCGCGGTCTTTTCGGTCATCTTGGGCTGGCCGAAGTAGATGCCCCCGGTCAGCTCCCGCATGACCAGCATGTCGAAACCATCGGGAATCCGGCGGTTGTCAAGGGGAGATGCGTCAATCAACTCGCGGTAGCAGATGGCCGGACGCAGGTTGGCGTAGAGGCCGAAAATTTTTCGGAGCGGCAACAAAGCTGCACGCTCGGGTTGCTCATTGGGAGGCAGGGTTTCCCACTTTGGACCTCCCACGGATCCGAAAAGGATGGCTTCGTTGTCGCGACAGATCTGAATGGTTTCGTCAGGGAGAGCTTTGCCGGTGGCATCAATGGCGGCACCGCCGACCACCGCTTCGGTCTTGTGGATCTTGAAACCGAACTTGTCACCGACATGATCCAAGACCTTCAAGGAAGCTGTCATCACTTCGGGACCAATACCATCTCCTGCCAGAACTGCAATTTTCATAAGGAAACAGAATCTCAAATCTCCAAGGGTCTAGGCAACCTTTTTTGTAAATCCCGAAAACCGTTGGAGTGCCCGCGAAACACGCGAAAGGTCGCGAATGAAGAATCGGAAAGGGATGGCTCATAATGCGAAGAGCACTTTTTTCTCCAACTTATAACGTCCTTTCGCATGTTGATCGGGCACTCATTCCCGGCTTTGATTAAAAAAACGCAACTCCAGGCACTTCACGCCGTTTAATCCCCATGCTCGAACCTCTCCCGGCCTCAGAATGGAATCGCACTACAGCAGCCCATCTCCTGAGGAGGGCCGGGTTTGGAGGAACAGGGGACGAAGTCAACGCGCTCACCCAACTGACATCGGAGCAGGCCGTTGACCAGCTGGTGGACTGGGAAAAGATTCCGGATGATACGAAAGAACCGGAGTGGGCCGTGCCGGGCCACGGTGACCTGGTCAAAGACCGCAGCGAACTTCGGAAGATGAGCGAGGAAAAACGCAAAGAAATCCAACAGCAAATGCAGCGGATGCAGCGCCAGAACATCCAGAATCTACGCGAACGGTGGCTGGATAGGATGTTAAACACAACACGCCCCCTCCAGGAAAAAATGACGCTTTTCTGGCACGGCCATTTCGCCACCAGTGCCGAGAAAGTCAAAATGGCCTACTTCATGTGGAAACAAATCGACCTCTTCCGGCGCATGGGGAACGGCTCCTACGAAAAACTACTGGTGGAAGTGGGACGCGACCCCGCCATGCTGGTCTGGTTGGACGGGAACCAGAGCCGTCGGGAGGCCCCGAATGAAAATTATGCCCGTGAATTGATGGAACTTTTCACTCTGGGAGAAGGTCATTACACCGAAGAAGACATCAAGGAATCCGCCCGCGCGTTCACCGGATGGACTGTAGACCGCTTCCAGCAGTCGGTTCGTTATGTTCCCCAGCGTTTTGACGGCGGCCGAAAAAAATTCCTCGGCGACAGCGGTAACTTCAAGGACGAAGACATCGTCCAGGTGATTCTGAAACAGGATCAGTCCGCACTTTATCTGGCCTCCAAGCTCTGGACCTTCTTCGCCTACGAAAATCCAGAACCCGCCCTGATCGACAGCCTGGCCGCCACCTTCCGCAGTGAAAAAATGGAGCTCAAGCCCCTGCTTAAACGCATGTTTCTTTCCAGGGAATTTTACTCCACCAAGGCCCTCCAGACCCAAATCAAGAGCCCGGTGCAATGGTGGGTCGGCATGTTGAAAAGCCTGGACTCGAAGCGGAGCCTTCCCCGCCTCAGCACCACCATTCTCAATCAACTGGGACAAAACCTCCTCCAACCGCCCAGTGTCAAAGGCTGGGATGGGGGACGCACCTGGATCAGCACGACCACCCTCATGCTCCGGCACAACGTCGCCCACATGATGGTTTACGGGGGAACACCCGAATCCTTGGGCATGGGTGACTTGCTCAAACGTTTTGCCGAGGCCGGCCAGGATCAAAAAAAGAAAGAAGCCGCCAGCGAAGAAATGGGTGAAGGCACAATGATCGATGAGAACAGCAGCACCATGATGGAACAAAAGATCATGAAAGCCCAAAAAGTCATGAAACGCAAAGCGCCGGGAATGGTCGATGTGGCCAAATTGGCACCGGCCGATCTCCGCCAGAATCGCAACGAACTCGTTGCCCAACTGGCCGAGCGCCTTCTGCTTTCGAGCCCATCCCCCTCCATGCTGAAAAAACTTCAGAGTTCCCTGGCCGACACTGACCGGGTGTTGAACGACGAACAGGTCAAAGCACTGATTTACCAGATCATGATCCGCCCCGAATTCCAACTGAACTGAATGCCTGAACCCCGCCTCCTATGAAAACACGCCGTCAATTCCTACATTCCAGCCTGATGGGAGCCGCCGCAAGCTGGACCCTCCCCACGTTTCTCAACAGCACCATCTTTCAGATGGATTCCTTGGCGGCCGATTCTCTAACCCAGGTGGTCAATGGCAAGGATGGCCGCATCCTGATTGTACTTCAGATGGGCGGGGGAAATGACGGACTCAATACCCTCGTCCCCTACAGTGACGACGCCTATTACAAAGCCCGCCGTAATATCGCCATTCCGAAAGAGGCGGTTTTGAAAATCAACGACCGTTTCGGGATGAACCCGCAACTGGCCGAGCTCAAAAATCTCTACGATTCAGGGGATCTCGCCATTCTCAATGGCGTGGGGTATCCCAACCCAAACCGATCCCATTTCCGTTCCATGGAAATCTGGCAGACGGCTTCCGACTCGGATAAAAACGAACACTACGGCTGGCTGGGCCGTTACTTCGACAACGCCTGTACCGGAGCCCCTTCCACGGTCGGGGTCAACATCGGCTCCATGCCACCCCAGGCCTTTCTCGGACCGAAACCCATCGGCATCGCCATGGCCAATGCCAACCGTTACCGCTTTATCGAATCCGAGGCCCTGACTGGCTCCCCCATGATGCAGGAATCCGATTCCGGCAATGTGGCAGGAAACAACAGCGGATCTTCCATTGAAAATCTGGGGGGTGCCATGCCGCCGTTACAGGACGGAATGACAAACATGGACTTCCTTCAGCGCACCGCGCTGGACGCCGAGCTCAGTTCTCAGGATGTCCAGAAAATCACCTCTAAATACCAGTCTTCCGTCGCGTATCCCAAAAACAGGCTGGCTTCCGACCTGCAATTGATCGCACAGCTGATCGCCGGAGGTTTGCCCACGCGCATCTATTACGCCAACCAGGGCGGCTTCGACACCCATGCCGACCAGTTGGGTTCACATAGCCGACTAATGAAGGAGTTTTCATCGGCCCTGGGCGCTTTTGTTGCCGATCTGAAACAGCAGGGAAATTTTGAACGTGTGCTGATCATGACTTTCAGTGAATTCGGCCGCCGGGTCGAAGAAAACGCCTCCAGAGGCACCGATCACGGCGTGGCCGGTCCGATGTTCCTTCTGGGTGGAAAGGTCAAGTCAGGCGTTCACAGCGATTACCCCAGCCTGACAGACCTGGACAAAGGCGACCTCAAGCACCAGGTCGATTTCCGCAGTGTTTATGCCACGGTGCTGGAAAACTGGCTGCAGACCGGGTCGGATGTCATCCTGAAGAAATCGTTTCCAAAGCTGGGTTTTGTTTGATGTATTCATGCCCTACTCGCTTCCTCCATTTTTATTATCCTGAACAAAGTGAAGGATCCACAGGCAATAACGGGTGATATTTCGAAGGGCCACGATCTGGTTATAACCTGAAAGAACCGCCTGTGGTTCCTTTGCCTCGTTCAGGACGACGGAATACAAAGGGTTAAAGCTTCTTTGCCAGGCGCTCAGCTTTTGTGAGGAGCTTATTCGGGACGACTTTTTTCTTTTCCAGAAATTCCTGGTATTTTACCAGGATCAGCTTGGGGATGAGAGCCGTGACGGAGACTCCGTCCTCCAGATACTCACAACTCAGCACACTCGCTTCGCGGTAAAGTCTGGCCACCACATCCTGGTTTTCCAGGGGAATCCGAAGCTTGTGGCGCTCGGCCCTGTCAGCGATCAGTTCATCCATCCGGTGCAACAGGTCGTCCAATCCCTCACCGGTCATGGCCGAAATAAAGAGCGCGTCGGGAAAATGATTTTTGAGCGAAAGAATGTCCGCCTTATCCGTGATCCGGTCAATTTTGTTGAAGACTGTCACCATCTGTTTGTTTTCCGCACCCAGTTCCGACAGAACCTTGATAGTAGTGTCATAGTATTTCATGACCTCCGGATCGCTGCCGTCGAGCAGATGGATCAGAAAGTCGGAAACCATCGATTCTTCCAACGTGGCATTGAAGGATTCGATCAGGCGATGGGGAAGCTTTCTGACAAATCCCACCGTATCGGTCAATAGAACGCTCTGTTTGCTGGGAAGCATCAGCTTGCGGGTGGTGGTATCGAGTGTCGCGAAAAGTTTGTCTTCCACCAGGACATTGGCATCGGTCAGTTTTTTCAATAATGACGATTTGCCCGCGTTCGTATAACCAACAATGGCCAGGCAAGGCACGGGCACCCGTTGCCGTTCTTTGCGCTGGGTGGCACGCTGACGTTTGACTTCAACCAGTTCGGCCTTGAGTTTGTCAATATCCTTGCGGGTAAGACGGCGGTCGACTTCGAGCTGGGTTTCCCCTTCCCCTTTTCCTCCGATCCCCCCACCCATTTTACCCAGGTGACCCCAGGCCCGGGTGAGCCGGGGCAGAGAATATTCGACGCGCGCCAGCTCAACCTGAAGCCGTGCTTCCCGCGTCTGGGCTCTTTTACCGAAAATATCGAGGATAACTTCCTGCCGGTCAATCACAGCCAGGCCGGAAAGGCTTTCCCAGTTGCGTTGCTGTGCGGGTGATAGTTCATTATCAAAAACAATAACATCACAACCCAGTTCTTTGGCCTTGGCTACGATTTCGTCAGCCTTGCCCGTGCCGATAAGAAGCTTTGCGTGGTAAGCACGGACATGGACAAGCATGGTTCCTTTGACCGGAACGCCAAGGGTGTCGACAAGTTCGCCAAGTTCCGCCAACAGGCTCAAGGCTTCATCATGCTCCTCTTTTTTCAGATAGACACTGATGAGCAGAGCACTCACCACCATCCCGGGCTTTTCGCTTATTTCAAACATGGGGGGGAAATAGTAAACCACGAACAACGGGAAATACAAAATCAATTCAGCAGACGACCTCGAAGACCCGGACCCAGACAAAAGAGTTCTAAAGCCAGTCCGCCTCCTTTTCTTCGTCAACTACTGTCCAACGGGTTAGGTTATTCAGCGGCAGGTTGAGCGGGCAGGTCGGAGGGGTAGGGAATGCGTCCGGTGCGGCGGGTCAGGTTTTGCCAGATTTTTTTACGGCGTTCCTCGAGACCCAATTGTTTGGCCGCATCCGAAATGAATTCCACGGAAGAAAGAAAACCGATGCGCTCTTTCAGGCTCAGAGTCTCCTGACGGTTCCACTCCGCGGACAAAAGTTGGCTCAGACGGTCGTTATAGTGCTCACTGAAACAGGAGAAAAGCACATCCGCCTCAGTCAGGATCACACACTGGGCCGCGAGCAGGCGGTCTTCATCATCCTTTGGGTGATCATAATAATGGCGGTAGGACTGACGCACCATCGGAACGCCGTTGGTAAAATCGGTCGAAACTATCATGCGCCCAATCCGCTCGATGGAGTCCTCTTCCAAACCGCACTCCACCAAAACGGGGTGGATGATGTGATATGCCATGGTTTCCAATTCGTAGGCTGTTTTATTCATCCCACCGGTGTGGCCCAGGTCATGGGCAGCGGCTGCAACCAGGAGTTCCACCACGCGATCCTGAGGCAGGTGTTCACGCATACCCAGGCAATAAGCTGCCAAAATCACTTCCGTTACATGGTGGGGGCTGTGATAGGTAGGATGGTTATCCTGATCCTCCCCGGCCATTTCACTGGCCCGGATGGCAGCACCCCAAAGCACGTGGTCCTTGGGCAGACCGACTTTACCAAGCAATACAGGCATGATTTTTTCCGGTTCGGCCCGGCTTTCCCGCAGGGATTCCGCCTGCGCGGCGAAAATATCCAACAAATTCGAGTCCTCACCGATGCCCGCGGGCAGTTGGCCCTCACCCTTGGCTTGCTTGATCGTACCCAACAATCCCTTCAAATCGATCACCGTGGTCGCACTGAACTCCGGTTTCGCTGCCTGGGGCATGTGTTCTCTTTGTAACGGGTTTTCCGCCATCCTCGTCATAATGCATAGTCTTTCAGGAAAGACAACCAGCTCTTGCCGCTTTATTGCCTTCCTATTGCATTTTCATGTCCCAGGGTCTAGTGTGTTTCTTATGGGAACGGCCAGTAAAAGCACGGAATCAGACACACCGGCCGGCAACGGCATCGTCATGAGCAGCCGTGTCCGTCTGGCCCGTAACCTAAATAACAAACCGTTCCCCGGTTGGCTCAAGAAAGCCCAACGGGAGGAACTGCTCCATATCCTCCACCCGGCCATGCGCCACCTGCCCGGGATGAAATTGGCAGCCATCGACCAGACGATGGAAACCTTCAATCCATTGGAAAAGCAGATGTTGGTGGAACAACACCTGATCAGTCGTGAACATGCCGCCAAAAACTCCGGAAGCGGCCTCGTTGTCAGTGAAAGCAGATGCCTCAGCATCATGATCAACGAGGAAGATCATTTGCGCCTGCAATCGATTTACCCCGGCTTCCAGTTGGAAACCGCATGGGAGACCATTGACAAAATCGACACCGAACTTGAAGCAGAACTTGAGTTTGCCTTCTCCCCGACACTTGGCTACCTCACGGCCTGTCCCACCAACGTCGGCACCGGCATGCGGGCATCGGCCATGCTTCATCTCCCCGGCTTGGTTCTCAGTGAGCAAATCAATCAGGTGATCAAGTCCGTTAACCAGATAGGACTGGCCGTGCGGGGGCTTTACGGCGAAGGCACGGAAGCACTCGGCAACCTTTTTCAGATCTCCAACCAAATGACGCTGGGGGAAAGCGAGCGGCAAATTCTGGATCGCCTGACCAAAGTCATCAACCACCTGATCGAACACGAAGTCAATGCCCGCCAGAAATTGCTGCAGGAAAAGGGCCGCATGGTCGCGGATCAACTCGGCCGGGCTTACGGGGTCATGCAGCATTCCTACTCCATCTCTTCCAAAGAGGCCCTGAATCTTCTGTCCCTCCTTATTTTAGGGGTGGACTTAGGCATCCTCCCGAATAGCTTGAGGGAGAAGATTGATGAACTGTTTGTACTCACCCAACCAGCGCATTTACAAAAGGCCGCTGACCGGAAACTCAATGCGGAAGAGAGGGATGCCTTCCGCTCCGATTTGCTCCGTGACAAACTCAAATCCATCCCTGCCCCCAACATTAAAAAATTGAAACTTTTCTAAGAGCCAGCTTTCAAGAAACCAACCTATGAACAATTTCACTCCACGCGCCCAGCAGGTTCTCGCCCTTGCACGAAAGGAAGCCGACCGCTTCAACCACAACTATGTCGGAACCGAGCATCTTCTCCTCGGTCTGATCAAGCTGGGCCAGGGTGTGGCGGTCAATGTGCTGCAAAAAATGGGCCTGGACCTGGAAACCGTCCGGATGGAAGTGGAAAAGCAGGTGGGTTCAGGTCCGGACACAAAAATTTCCGGCAACATTCCCTACACCCCACGTGTCAAAAAAGTCCTGGCCCTAGCGGGCAAAGAAGCCAAAGCCCTCCATCATTCCTATGTTGGAACCGAACACATTCTGTTGGGCCTTCTGCGCGAAGGTGACGGCGTGGCCGCACGTGTTCTCAAAACCCTTGATGTGGATCTGGAAAGAGCACGCAACGAAGTCCTGAAAGAACTCGACCCCAACTTCGAAGGAGGGAACGAGCAGGAAGAAGATTTTTCCGCCACCAGCCAGGAGGGATCCACCTCTGGAGGTCAGGCTTCCGCCGGAGGCTCAAAAAAGGAATCCAAAACCCCGGCCCTGAAAGCGTTCGGGCGCGACCTGACCGAGCTTGCCGCCAAAGGCGATCTGGATCCGGTTATCGGCCGTAAAAACGAAATCGAACGCGTCGTGCAGATCCTTTGCCGCCGCAGCAAAAACAATCCGGTTTTGATCGGGGAAGCCGGTGTGGGCAAAACCGCCATCGTGGAAGGTCTGGCCCAGGAAATCATAGCCGGCAATGTTCCAGAGCTGCTGCGCGACAAAAAAGTCATCACCTTGGATCTGGCCCTCATGGTGGCAGGCACCAAATACCGCGGGCAATTCGAAGAACGAATCAAGGCCGTGATGGAAGAAATCCGGAAAGCCAAGAACGTCATTCTCTTCATAGACGAAATGCACACCATCGTCGGAGCCGGTTCGGCCGAGGGCGCCATGGATGCCTCCAATATCATCAAACCCGCCCTCTCACGCGGTGAACTCCAGTGTGTGGGTGCCACAACTCTCAACGAATATCGCAAGTATATCGAAAAGGATTCCGCTCTGGAACGCCGCTTCCAAAGCGTCAAGGTGGAAGCCCCGAGTGTGGCCGAAACCATCCTCATCCTTAAAGGCATACGACCCAAATACGAGCAGCACCACAAGGCCAGAATCACCGATGAGGCGCTGATCGAAGCCACCAAACTCAGCGACCGCTATCTCACCGGACGTTTCCTGCCTGACAAAGCCATCGACATCATGGACGAAGCCGGAGCCCGCTGCCGCATCAAGGCCACCATGACCCCTCCCGAACTCAAGGAAATGGAAGGCACCATCGAAACCATCCGTCAGGACAAGGAAACCGCCATCAAGGAACAGGATTTTGAAAAAGCCGCCGCCCTCCGCGACAAGGAAAAAGCCGCCAAGCAAAAACTTGAAACCAGTCTGGCTGATTGGCGCAAACATCGTGACGAACAAATTGTCACAGTTGGCCCTGACGACATCATGCACGTCATCTCCAAGTGGACGGGGATTCCCCTCACCCGCCTGGAAGAAAAGGAAACCTCACGCCTGATCAATATCGGGGATGAACTCACAGGAAAAGTCATCGGCCAGGAAGAAGGTGTCCAGGCTTTGGCCAAGGCACTCCGCCGCTCCCGTGCCGATCTTAAAGACCCGAAGCGCCCGATCGGTTCCTTTATTTTCCTCGGCCCCACCGGCGTAGGCAAAACCCACCTGGCCAAGGCACTTGCCCAGAATGTCTTTGGCGAGACCGATGCCCTCATCCAACTGGACATGAGCGAATACATGGAGAAGTTCAATGTCTCCCGCCTGGTCGGATCGCCTCCGGGCTATGTCGGCTACGAAGAAGGGGGTCAGCTCACGGAAAAAGTGCGCCGCCGTCCATATTGTGTCGTGCTTTTTGACGAGATCGAAAAAGCCCATCCGGACGTCTGGAACATCCTGCTCCAGATTCTGGAAGACGGACAGATCACCGACAGTCTGGGCCGCAAGGTCGACTTCCGCAATACTATCATCATCATGACCTCCAATGTTGGGGCCGAGTTGATCAAGAAGCAAAGTGTTGTCGGCTTCAGCACCAATGAGTCAGATCACAATAACTATGAGCTAGTCAAAGAAAAGCTCCTGGGTGAAGCCAAGAAGGTTTTTAAACCCGAGTTCCTTAACCGTCTGACTGACATCATTGTCTTCCATCAGCTCACCCGCGAGCATCTAAGCAAGATCGTTCATCTGGAAATCGCCAAGGTGGAAGAGCGCCTCAAAGCGCGCGAGATCAGCTTCAACATCAGCCCGGAAGCGATCGAGTATCTTATCGATAAGGGTTACGACCCTGCCTATGGAGCACGTCCGCTTCGCCGCGCCATCGAGAAATTCGTGGAAGATCCGATTGCAGAGGAACTGATCCGGGGAACGATCAAGAGCTCATCCGTGGTCAATATTAATCTGAAGGACAAGGAACTGGTTTTCACCTCAGATGCCAACACGGAATCCGTCAAGTCCGGCAGCGGCTCTTAACGGAGTGATGTCCCCGGCCTTGCCCCTTGAACATGGCCGCACGGTGCGCTCCATGTTTGGGCGTATCGCGGAGCCCTACGATTTTCTAAACCGCTTTTTCAGCCTGGGAATCGACCTCTGGTGGCGCTACCGCCTGGTCTCCGCAGTGGTCAAAAGTTTCAAAACCCAAAACTCAAAATCCAGCAGGGTTCTGGATCTGGCCACAGGCAGCGGCGATGTCGCGCGGATGCTGATCCGGAAAAATCTGAAAGTGGTCGGGTGTGATTTCTGTCTCCCGATGCTTGACCAGGCCCGTAAAAAAGGCATTCCCACCCTGGTGGCTGGCGATGCCCTCCGGCTCCCTTTCACCGTCAACAGTTTCTCCGCCGCCACAGTTGCTTTCGGGTTAAGAAATTTCGGGGACAGAATTACTGCAATGAAGGAAATTCTGCGTGTTTTGGAACCAGGAGCATCTCTGCATATTCTGGAATTCACACGCCCCCAGGAGTGGTTCTGCGGTCTATATTTTTTCTATCTGAAATATGTTATGCCGAAGCTGGCCTCTGTCTTCTGCCCTGATCCCCAGGCCTACTGCTATCTTGCCAGTACCGTGGAACATTTCCCCCGGGTTGAAGAGATAGCCGGGGAACTGCGCGACTCAGGGTTTAAGGAGGTTCACTGGCAAAGAATGACCATGGGGATTGTGGCCATCCATTCCGGAACCAAAGAAGTTCCTCATTGATATCGTTCAATTGCCCGCGCACTGGGAAAGTGGTGCTTGCGGCCCGGTTATTACATCAGCCCTTGCTGACCTTCGGAAAGTTTTGGGCGGATTTTCTTTTCCTGCATGGATGTTCCGCCTATGAAGCGGATTCCACCACTACCATTATTGACCAGGGACGGCCTTTCACCCTGGATCATGCGGTCCTCTTGGCTGGTCAAGCCCCCATCACTGTCCATCGCGCTGTAGCGATAGGTCTGCCCGGAGAGAGTATGGACGACATGTAAACCTCCTGCACTGTCAAACCTGACCACCGGATCGGTAAATGCAGTGTATCTTCCCAGCCGTTGGGTCGCGTAAACGATGTTGCTGGAAGGCTCTTCCACCCGGGCGTAAAGGAAGGATTCTCTCTGGCTTAAAAATTTGATCAGCGAGTAAACACGCTTGGACCCGCTTTCTACGCGTTGCTCCGACCAGATCGTGTCTCCTTTTCCGATGTAGAAGATACGTGATCCCGTAATAAAGGGTTTTTTGCCCGGAACCGTTATCACGGTCTGAATGGTATATTGACCCGTCTCCCGTAAGGAATAGGCCGGAGTAATATCGATAATCACGGAACGGGTTTCGCCCACCGGCAGGGTAAGCGGGGGAAGTTCTGTACCTTTCTCGGAAGAAACCTTGCTTCCGTCAGCACGATAAATGGTGAACCTGACCCAGTCGGAAAAACCTTCGGCGTTGTTCTGGAAAGTAATAGACTGGTCGCCTATGTTGGTGATATCGACTTTGACAGGAATCGACTCATAAAGAAGATAGGTTTCCCGGTCAAAAGACATCGTCATCGTGATCTGAGCCCAACCTTTGACCGAAAAAAGGCTTAAAACCATTAACAGGATGGTGATACGCGACTTCATAACTGAAAAATAGTGAAAACACATCTTTAAAGCAAGAAGAGATCTCAGCCCTCCTACTAAAAAGGCGGCAAAAAGCCCGACCTTGGAAGGCCGGGCTTTCTATGCCGATCCGTGATACGACAAAAGCTTATTCCACAGCCACAGTTTCACCGACCGAAGCCTCGAGCGCTTGGGACCAGGAACCGAAGAAACGAGGTTTGCAGGCGGCGGCGAACAAGGCAGGAGCTGCTTTACGAACCTCACCGCTGTGCAGCTTGACTCCGCGCTCTTTGAGTTCACGAATGCCTTCAACGATCGTTTCCTTGGTCCAGTGACGACGACGGCGGACGCTGGAATAATCAATGCCGGCTTTTTCGACTGCAGCACCCCAGTTGCCGAAACGACGGCGGGCAGTGGCGATCAGGGGATTCGAAGTCTCGTCCATGGTTTTCGAGCTGAGATCCGCACCAACCGATTTGAGGCGTCGGATTTCTTCCAGGATGGTGCTCTCGTCCCAGGAACGGTAACGGTAAATTTCCTCAGGAGCCAATCCGGCGGCAGACAGCGCATCCTTCCAGCGACCGAAGTGGTTGGGACGAATGGCGGCGTAAACCATGGAATTGTACTTGCTCAGCATCATGGAGCGAAAGGAAAGATCCACGCCCTGCTGATAAAGTTCTTGGATTTTGGCCACGATCAGGTCCTTGGACCAGTTCTGATATTTGCGGACTTCCTGATAGGAAATACCGGAGTCCTCGACGGCTCCTTTCCAACTGCCGAAATAGCGTATGCCAGCGGCCAAGAGTTCCTGGAAGTTTTTGCGAACGTTGTGGGAGTATAGGGCATTCCCTTCGCCGCTCCATTTACGTATTTCTTCGCCGACCATTTCTCTAGTCCATTTTCTGTTTTTTCGTGAGCGTAGCTTCATCTTGTGTCCTTTTGTTTAATTTATGATGTTAAATGAAATTTTCTAATTCTTAGGTTACAACACAAAGAAGATTATGCAAGAATAGTGCCACAAACGATTGCAACTTGTTATAGCACTGTCCATCAAGGACTTATAGCTATTAATATGTTTTATTCTTAAAAATCTTAATTGATTTTTTAACTATTTTTGCTCGAAATGAGCCAGTTCCTGCCAACATTTGACCACCTCCTCCACGCCCACGCTTACCCATTTTTTATCCGGATAGCGCTGACGATAGCCGTCGGGCGTGCCTGACAATGGGCTTTGAAGCATGCGTCCGGTTCTGGATCGGGCCCCGGTTTTTTCAACGGAAGTCGGGCCGAACAGTCCGATGACCGGTTTGCCAAAAGCCGCAGCCAGATGAAGAGGACCAGAATCTGTGCTGATCACCACGCGGGAATGACTGAGGACGGAAAGCAAGGCATCCAGATCCGTGCGGTTTCTCAAGTCGATACAGTTGTCTGCCAAAACAGGGAAAAAGGGGCCCTGCCCCACCAGGACAAAGGTTTCCTGAGGAACATTCCTGATCAACGTATCATAGTTCTGCCAGTTCCACAGTTTGCTGGCCCAGAGAGAATAGGGATGCAGCACGGTGTAGTGGCCGGGAACCAATCCCCCAGGCAAGGCAGCAGCCTCTCGTTCTTTGACCTCGAGATAGGTGTGTTCAAGGGGGATTTCCAAGTCGGCCACAACAGCCACGGCCTGTGCATAACGATCAACCGCATGTTTTTCGGTGTCAGCCACCAGATCCGTGTAGGCCAAAACCGCCCCTTCCCTCGCGGAGGCCAATCCAACTCTTCGTGTTGCGCCCGTCGCCCAGGTCATGAGGGCACTGCGCGCCAGCCCCTGAAGATCCAGGACAAGATCAAATTTTTCCTGCCTCAGTCGGCGCAGCCAGGCCAGACACTCGAGATTAAACCAACGCCCCCTCCAACGTTTTCTGGGAAAGAGAATGACACGGTCAACCAGAGGGCTGCAACGAACCAGTGATTGGTAATCTTCGTCCACCAACCAGACCAGTTCCGTGCAGGCGGGAATCTTACGTAACAAAGGTGCCACCAGAAGTGCCTGGGCCACATCCCCCAGAGCTGTCGGTTTGACCACCAGAATTTTCATGAATCGTCCGCAGGACAGGGACTAAACCGCATTGGCCAAACGTTCCGCCAGACGATCGGGCAAACCGGCACTGATGATTTTTTCCTGGGCTTTGGCCAGATCATAGGGAAGACGGCGCAATTCGATGGTTCTATCCTTGGAATCGTAAATGACATAGGCCGCACGCCAGTCACCGTCACGCGGCTGACCGACAGAACCGACATTCACGAAATAACGTTTGTCAGGCTGAAGAACCACCCTTTTGTAGAAAAATTCATGCACAGCAGTATCCCTGACAAACAGATGAGGAACATGCGTGTGCCCGAAAAAGCAGACCTGGGTGCGCTGATAAGTAAAGCTGGCCTCCGCATCTACGGCAGTGAAGACATACTGCCAACGTGCGGGCCCATCCAGAGTGGAATGGACAATGGTGAAATCTCCGACGGTTTTCTGGAAGGGAATGGAACGTAAATACTTTTTCTGCTCGTCGGAAAGGGCGTCCCGGGAATATTTCATCGAGGCAAATGCCAGGGGATTGAAATGTTCAATGTCCCGGTCTTCGGAAGCTTCTTCATCGTGGTTGCCTTTTACGATCGGGCAACCCAGGGCACGCACCATTTCCAGACACTCGGAAGGATTGGCATTATAGCCTACGATGTCCCCGAGACAGACCGCATGGGTCACCTTTTGCTTCTGCATATCCTCCAGAACGGCTTCCAAACCCTCCTGGTTGCTATGTATGTCTCCAAATATTCCAAATTTCACAAGAAACTCTCCGCTTCAAAGATCGAAGCTACTCATGGAAAATCCGTTTATCTAGTGGAATATCCAGTTCCTTTTCAAATTTTCTGATCTTTTCCTCGATCATGGACCAACGACGGGGGCCCGGTCCATGCTCAGCGCTGCTCTTCCAAAGCTTCACCCAATAGTTGTAGGCTTCAAGCTTTTTGCCCGCATTTTCCAAAGAAAAGCCGACAAAGCGCTCCAAATAAACCGGCGCACCCTTTTTTTGGGAAGCCAATTCATAATAATAGGCGGCTTTTTCATGATCTCCAAGTCTCTGTTGGTAAAGCAGAGCCAGCATTTCGTAAAGCTTGGGTTTCTCCGGAATGGCCTGGATACCCCGCTCATAGAAGTCGATGCCCTGCTTGATCCAGCGCATCGACTCGACATTCTTCGCCCCTTTGGTCTCACCCGAATATTTTTCAACGGAAACGCTGGCGTTATAGGCCACATGCCAGCCGGCATTTTCCCAGAAAAAAGAAACCCGGGGCTGCAGCAGAACCACCATATCCGCCAGGGTTCTCAGTCGCGTCCACTGCTGCTCTTCCCAGGCTGAAGTCACTTCCAGCCACAGAAAATTGGCCGCGATCCCACGAAACCCGCCCAAAGCCGCCAGGGTCATACCCTGCCCCAGACTGTCACGCAGCTTCATGGACATCGGCGCCACATCGGCACCATACATCAGCCGGCTGCGTTCCTCGGCCATACGCATTTCCCAGGGGACTTTCACCGCCGACCAACCCAACAGAACGAGCAGCGCCATGAACCGGTATCTCATAACTCGCGATCCTCAAAAATGAGGGAAGACACCACCAAAACCACCGCCACATACAGAAGTGAATAAGCCAGAATTTCCAAGGAATTGACCCAGGCGATGGCATTTCCGGCAATGATCTCATCAATGAGGTTGTAACTTTGAAAATCAGGGACGAGAAAAGCGATCAGCGCCAGCAACACATTCTTGGGGAGCGATGCCCCGGCCATGTCCTGCAGCCAAACCTGACGGGCCACACTTTGCAGATGACCGATGAAATAAACCAGGAGCGTCGTGCAGACAATAAAAATGGTGGAGGTCGCAATGGTGGAGAAAAAAACTGAAATAGCCGTCACCACCGCCAGCTTCGCCCAGATGAGGGCCAAAGCCTGGATCAGTCGGGGATCACGGGACTGGCTGAGAACGGACTCCACGTATAGACGAAGCTCCTCACTGTCAGCTGCACCCTGCACGCCCGCCAGTTCCAGATGTTCCTTCACGGCCAGCACTCCGGCAAAGAGTAGTGACATGATAGCCAACATCAGGGTGATCAACCCCAGAAGGCCCAAGTATTTGCCCACTACAAATTCAAAACGTCTCACCGGCTTGCTCAAAAGCGTGTGCAACGTCCTCCGTTCAATTTCCGCAGGTATCAGTTGGGCCGCGCCCATCAGCGCCACCAAGGTTCCCGTAATGCTGATCGCCGCGTAACCGAGATCCTTGAGGAACTTGAACTCCTCCTGGAAGGTCAGGTCGGTCAGGAAAAAAGAGCCTCCCACCATGACCAGCCCGAATAAAAAAATGACATTCAAGACCCGCTGACGTAAAACCTCCGTCAAGGTGTTCAGGGCAATGGTGGCGATGCGTTGCAGGCTGGCTTTCATTTGACTTTGGGTGATTGTCCATGCTTTGGCAGGGAACGAATGAAGTAATCCTCCAGTTTCATCCGGGGCCGTGATATCTCCACATCCGTCATTCCTGCCGCCTTCAATGCCTGGCGGATGGTCTCCTCATCGCAGCCACCGTCTTTGACCCGCACTTCCAACTCATCCGGAACTTCCAGCAACTCGGTCAGGCTTCCCTCCCTGAGTTTTTGTCCCAGATGAAGAATCGCCACACGGTCGGATACCTCCTGTACCTGTTCCAACAGGTGTGAGGAAAATACGATGGTTTTACCCCTCTTTTTTAAATCCAGAATGATGTCGCGGATCTGCCGCGAACCCAGGGGATCCACTCCAGCCGTTGGCTCATCCAAAAGCAGAAGATCCGGGTCATGCAACAAGGCCTGGGCCAGGCCGATACGCTGCAACATACCTTTGGAATAGGTCTTCAGCGTGCGGTGCCTGGACTCCTGCAGGTCTACCAACTCCAACAGCTCATCCATGCGGGATTCCAGCGTCTTGCCGGAAAGCCCGCTGAGTTTGCCATAATAACGGAGCACTTCCCGACCGCTGAGAAAATGGGGAAAATAGGGGTTCTCAGGAAGAAATCCCAGCTTGGACCGCGCTTCCATCGAACCGGCCGGAGCCCCAAAAACCGTTGCCGTGCCGGAACTGGGTTTGAGCAGCCCCAAAAGAAGCTTCATGGTGGTGCTTTTCCCGGACCCGTTCGGTCCCAGCAATCCGAAAACCTCACCCTTGCTCACGGTAAGATCAAGGGGCTCCAAAGCCAGCAGCCAACCACGGCGCCACTGCAGTTTGAACTTCTTACTGAGTCCGCAGGCTTGGATTGCATGTGTCGCGACTGATTCTTTCACTGTCATAGATTAATTGGCGATCACACCTCCTAGGGTTTACCCTGAAATGATAAATCCTCTGCGCTTGGGGTCAACTGCCACTTCATAACTTTCAATCCGCTTGATGAAGCCCTTCAAATGGCTGGCCAGCACCGCTTCCAGCATCTCATTCAAATCTTTTTCCAGGCCTTGAACCACCAACTCCACCCGCCCGTCGGACAGATTTCCCACGGTTCCGCAGAGATCAAAACCTTCCACGATCTGCTTGATCGAGTATCGGAACCCGACTCCCTGGACTTTCCCCTCATAAAAAAGACGCCGTGCTTTCATCCGTAACCTTTACTTTGCTCTCTTGTTTGCATTAACCTGACTCCGTCAGCACACCACAGCAGGAACCTTATGGCGATTACTTTCAGCGAAATCAGTCGGATGACCCTTTTCCGGGGCTTTGATGCCAGCTTCATCCAACTCCTCGACCTGTTCTTTCAGGAAAACAACTACAAGGCCGACACCCACCTGGTCGAAGCCGGCAGCCTCCAGAACACCTTCTATCTCATCTTTGCCGGAGAGGTCGAGGTCTATCACATGGTCGATGGCAACCGGGTGGTTCTCAGCACTCTCTCTGCGGGTCAGTTTTTCGGCGAGATGAATCTCTTCGACCCCGGCCTGGCTACGGCGAGCGTGGTCAGTCTCACCCCGGTCCGCACCTTGGAAATTTCCAACGACAAGTTCAGCTACTTCATCCAGCACAAGCCCGAGTTGGCGGCGGACTTCACCTTTCAACTGGCCGAAACCATCGTGAAACGTTTCCGCAACACCAGCGAGACGTTCCTGGAAGAATTGACCAAACCGGAAAACATAGAAGCCGCCCAGCAGGTTGACCGCGGCATGCCGGCCTGACTTTCTTGTCAGCTCTTAGTTTCAACAGGGTTCACCCCTTGATTATTGCTTCGTGTCAGAGCTTCGCAGTCTTTCATCCAGTTGCGCACTCACTTGATCCCATTTTAAAAGCCGTTCAACAAACCAGTCATGAACTTGGCTCCAAACCTCTCCTTTTGAAAATTGCCCCGGCTCCGGGTGAATCTTAAATTGCCGACCTCCTGCAACTCATTTTCAAACATCATCTCAGCGGAATTGTGGCCACCAACACACCTCTTGACCATTCCTCCATCGCTCTGAAAGAAAGCGGAGGCTTTGATGGCATCCAGATCCGGAAACATAACACCGACATCATGCGGTCCATCCATCCAGAAAGCTCCGGTCAACTGCGCATTAATGGGGTGGGCGGTGTTTTTACCCGGTCTGATTACCTGGAAAAACCCGGAGCCGGAGCCGGAGCCTCACTTGTCCAGGTTTACACATGCTTCGTTTACCAAGGCACCTTCATCACCCGGAAAATTCTTAGAGATTGGAGAGTGTCAGGGACTTTTTTGCACATTCCACAAACTTACCACTCCTGCCTCATTCACCAAACAAAGTTGCTTCCCTTGACTTAACCAGCGCACTTCCATGATTCTTCCCTGCCTGGGGGAAATCATACTTTGTACATTGCCCGTTTGGGGGTCGATCAGACGTACTCCGCCATCATCTGAGCCTACTGCCAACAGTTTCCCATCCGGGGATAGATCTACACAGCGCGAGGGTCCCATTGGTTCGGTTTTCAATAGGGTGCTTTCCCATGAACCTGTGTTCCAGGTGTCCAGGTAACCACCGCGGTCCGGCCAATACCCGCCTGTGCTAATGAATGTTGAGTTGTCAGAAAGGAATACGCCGTCCTGAATATGGCCTCGCAGGGGTTTTCTCGTTTTGTGCAAATCCTCACCCGTTTCAGCGGAGATGACTTGGATATTACCGTTACAATTTACAACCAGAGATTTTCCATCTCTGGATATTAATATGAAAAACAAATGATGATTATGATTGGCGTCCCAAGGTTTACGGACTTTCCCCGTGGCCACATCCAGCTCCCACGCTTCAGCTTTCTTTCCCTCAACCCCACCTACGGCATAAAGCTTCGTGGAGTCAGGCGAAAAAATGAGGTCATAGGCTCCCCCCTCCCACTCTCCAATTCTACCCCGCTCTTTAAAATCAGCCGTGTTCAACACGATAACACAACCCTTTTTCTTTCCCCCGGCAATGGCCAGAAAATGTCCATCTGGTGAATAGGCCAAGGAGGTAAGATCCCCTGTACCTACTTCATGTTCAACCAAAAGCTTACCCGTACTTTTAGAAATAATATGAACCGTGGATTGGCCTTCCGTTATTGCAGCTATGACGGATTCATCTGGAGCAACCGCGAAGTGATAGTTAATCTTGCCGTTTTTCGGGAGTTGCCAGGACCATTTTTCCTCCGTTTGCATGCGGTTACCCAGCCAAGCTTTGATTTGAGCGAGCTTTGGATCATTCTCCCAGAGTTTCCGTTGCGGGTGTTTCTCCATCACAGCAACAAGCTCCTGCGCCGTCTCCCGATCCCCGGCTTGGAAAGCAAAGCCTGCAAAATTTTTCATATTCCAAAATGAGTCAGGGTATTGCCTTAACAAATCCCTGAACCCTTGCCTCATTTTGGGCCAATCAACTTTCGTCTCCTCAAAAATATTTCCGTAAAGCCTGGCCTGGGCCCAGGCCAGGCGGGTATAAATCACCATTCCTTCTGAGGGAAGATAAGTGGGTGCTTTCTCCGCAAATACTTCCCATTCTCCTGGTTCCCCATACCAACGCGGCAACAAAAATAGAGCTTTGGAAAAATAATAATCGTAATACGTGGGTTCCGCCACAACCGCCTCATCAAACAACCTTTCATAATCAGCACGTGACCAGCCTTGGCCAAGGGCGGCCGACATCATAGCATTGTACCACTCAGGGCAGACACCTCCCTTTTTCTTGGACAATTCCAAAACATCCCGCGCCTGTTGAACCCGTTCCTTGAAAACCTTCCATCCACTTGCACCTACCGTATCGGAGTATCCTGAACCGCGCGCATCCCAAGCCAGATAAATATAAAGGTTGGCCCTGACAACGGGGACGGCAAGTGAATCCGGATAGGCTTTCTCCCACGCGGAGATTTTTGCCTCATACGCCTCCAATTTTTTTCCACTTAGTGAAGTTTCAGGGATTAAACCCTGGTAATACATGCGCAACTTCCAAAGCCCCTCCGAAAATCGTTCTTTTTTTGTTCTCAAAGATTGCCCCATCTCTTCAAGCTTCGAAAACTCACTTGCCACCAAAAGATCCTGACAACTCTTGCTAAACTTGACCCGGTTCGCCGCGCCATCCGCATAAACTTCCTCAACGCATGTTGCTGCTAAAACAAGCGCCATGAACAAAGTGAAAAATCTGCCAAACCATGCTTCTAGTTGAATCATACTGTGATTATGAATTCATCACTCATGTAAATCAAGAGGTTACTGACCCCTTCCGAGTTACCATTGCAGACCCTTCCAAAGGAGCCCATCTGGCCTGGGCATTGGAACCGGTATGAACCGGGGACATCGATCTCTACTAACGTGGTCTGCGGGATAAACCATTGACTTGTGACAACTTTCTAAGAGATAATGGTTTTACCCGGGATCCCAATTCTTTTTAAGTCTGGCTTCCATCCTTTTGAAAATCAGATAAGAGCTCCCTCCTTTCTGGCATCCCCAGTATCTAACGGAGTCCACTGGACGCTCTCATTGCCCTGCCCCGTCAAATGATACACTGTTCCAGGAAGTTTTACCCTCCCTTTTCTTGCAATCCTCCAAATCTGCCCGCATCAAAAAAACCTGTCAATACACGTGTTAATTGTTAACGACTGACCCCGCCGACTGACCCCGCCGAGACCCCTCGGAGTGCCACCGCCCTTTTGTGGTTGGAGAAAGGCCTTCGCAAGATCAAAGGTTAGGCCTCCTTTCCCACGCTTAGGACCTCGCTGGCGTGTCCGGCGCCCGCTGCCGCTTGCGTCGCGGGCTCGCCGCTACGCGGCGTTACTCCTCTGGATCAGACGCCCACCACTCCGCCGGCAGCGGTTCAACTTTGACATTCAACCAGTAAACCCATACAAAACCATCAGTCATCCATCACCAAATTTAAACGACGAGTGATTCATCCCCAGCTGAAATATCTAACTGAGTAGTTACAAACTATGAACTATTATCAAGAGCTGCACCGCCCCCAAATACATTTCACACCCGAAGCCAATTGGATGAACGACCCCAACGGACTGGTGTACTTGGCCGATGAATATCATTTATTTTATCAGCATAACCCGAATGGCAATACATGGGGGCACATGAGTTGGGGGCATGCTGTAAGCACCGATTTGCTTCATTGGCAACACCTGCCCATCGCTTTACGCGAATACCGGGACAAAACCACCGGTGATAGTACCATGATTTTTTCTGGCACGGTGGTGGTCGACAAAAATAACTCGGCAGGCTTTGGCAATAATGCGATGGTGGCCATTTACACTTCACACGTTCACAAAAACAATTCAGTATTAGTTCAGCATCAGAGCATGGCGTTTAGCAACGATAATGGAAGGACATGGAAGCATTATGACAAAAATCCTATACTCGACATAAAACGTATAGACTTTCGCGACCCCAAAGTATTTTGGTATGAGCCCCAACAAAAATGGGTAATGGCGTTGGTTGTTCCGGATTTATTCACCGTTCAATTTTACGATTCCAAAAATTTGTTAAATTGGAAATTAACGGGTGAATTTAAAGGCGCAGGAGATGACTCTCGTATTTGGGAATGCCCCGACCTGTATGAGTTACCGATAGAAAATGAAAGCAAAAGCAAATGGATTCTTTCACTCTCCGGTGGTCACCCGCAAGGAGCCAAGTTTGTGGGTATGCAATATTTTGTAGGTGAGTTTGATGGCAACACATTTCATAGGGACAGTGCCGGACAGTCGGAACAGTACATCGATTATGGTAAGGACTTTTATGCAGGCATTATTTACAATAATTTAGATCATCCCCAGAAAAAGAAAGTAATGCTTGGCTGGGTAAATAATTGGGCATATGGAAATCAAATTCCCACTTCGCCATGGCGTGGTGCCATGTCCATTCCGAGAGAATTGAGTTTAGTAAAAACAAACAATGGGATATTTTTGAAACAACAACCAATTTTAGGGTTGGAAACAATCAGGGGCAAAAAAATTGATGCTATGGAAAACAAAGTTTTTACAAGCGCCTTTGAATTTTCAGCAGTGCTGACCGGAGAAACAACACTCTCATTAATGGCGGAAGGGAATCGGCAATTGACCTTGTCTTATGTGAAGGGAGAATTTTCGATCGACAGAACTAAAACCGAAACAGATTTTCAGGCTGACTTTGCCAGCGTTGATTCCTACACTGTGCCGCAATATCCGCCCTCAATTAAAATTCGGGTGATCGTAGATCAGTCTATTGTGGAAGTTTTTATCAATGATGGAGAGGCTGCTTTAACGGAGCAGTTCTTTTTTAACAGCAAGGAAATAAAAATAAAATCGACCGGGGTGAAGATTGAGGATATTTACTTACTAAAAAGTATTTGGAAGAGATAATGACCAGCCGGTTCTAGGGGTCAGCAAAGCGACTATTCCCCCTTGGGGGACACGAATTGCAAGTGTCTTTGGAGCGTAGGCAAACGAATCCGTCTCAGGCGGATGATTGCGGCGAAGCGGAGATCCGCCTTTGGCGGAGGGCTATCTTGAGAGTGAACTAACTTTTAGCTAGAGATTGTTGAATGTTAAGACGCGAACCCTATGGCTCCCTACCCCGGACGGGCGGATTATACATTCGGAGGTGAATTTGCCTGGCTTGCCCCGCGACAGGGAATGCTCCTCTATCTCAAGCAGCAGTAGGCCGTGTCCTCATTAGTATGTCCAGGCTTCCGGATTCATCAGGCTGGCGGCGAGGAGGCCGATGACCACTTCGGAGGACATACATTCGAGCGACACCGAACGCACCCAACGCCCGGCTGGTGGCGTGTAACAATAAACCATGGCGCGGCAATTTTCTCCGAGCCAGACGTGCGGGGGATGCGGTTGCGGCACGCAGAATCGGTCTTCTTCCGATGTGTAGTCGTGGCGTCCTTCCTGGCCTGGTTCGCTGCCCGAGATGCGGAGCGGTGCCAGAGCCCAGAAATTTCTCGGCGGCACCAAGTCCAGCCGTCCAGAACTGCCGTCATCGTGCTTAAAGCATAAAACCGCATTGGCAATGGAGCATTGCATCGGGTTCGTCGATCCGGCCACAAGCAGCCAGATCGCCTCTCCGGGTGCCGTGATCTCGAATTCGATTTGGGTGGGGAAATTATCCCACAACGAAGTGAAAGCAATATTCGGCCCGGAGCCTGCGAGGGAAAACCGCGCGCCTTCCGGAGTGGCTAGGAGGCCATCCGTCCCGCGCAAGGAATCCACCAGAGAAAAGTCCGGCAGGGGCGGCGAGTGCTTCCAGAAAACCGATGTCCAAGGCGTCCAGCCATCCGTGCCAAGCTGGACGGAGACGGTCTGGGGCCGCGGGGTTAGATACTGCTGTTTAAAAATCGCCCGGACATCCGCATTCAAAACCGGTTGCAAATCCACTGGTTGCCAGCGGGCATTGTTTGGATCTGACGCGGCAGGGGTTGCGACCGTCGGCTCCGGCTCGATGCGGAGTCGCAGCGGTGTCCAAAAGTTTCCTGCGGGAGATTTGGTTTCGAGTAGGATCAGATGATCGCCGGGCGTCTGTCCGACCTTCGCATGAAGTTGACCGGATGAAAAAGTTTTGCTTTCCAAAACGCCTTGTGGATCCGGTGCTCCGATAATTTCCAGCCCATCGAGTGCCACTGTGACAGCTTCTCCCGGGCGGCAATCAAGGAGGATCGGAGGCTGGAAAGATTTGCGGCTCTGGAATGTGATTCGAATGGAAGCCTGACTGCAGGAAGGCAGGCGGACAGAGATCAGCGGACGGCCAATCCCTTTCCCCAGAGTGAAGGCGGCGGGCTGGCCGTTGGCCCACACTTCGATTCCCTCCAACGTGGGCAAGGGAAGCCGCACATTCAGAGCGGCGGCGGCCTGCAGTTCCACATCGAGCCGAATTCCCGATGAGTCGGACGAATACGAGATCGAGACATCCGGCAGGTTTAGCAAGGCGTGGTCCCAGCTCTCTGGAAAGCCCGGTGCAATCATCACCACGCCCTTTGGGTAGTCGGGCCGGAATCCGAAGAGGCCTTCGACGAGCGTGCGCGCAAAGGGGTGCGCACAATCGCCAAAATCAAATCCCCCTGCGCGATGGCCGAGATTGCCCGGCCCTGACCCGTGGAATGCGGTGGTTAAAAACGTTCCCAAAAAGATCTCCCATCCCTCCGCATAGAAGCCGGTCTGGAAATTGGCGAGGGCCAGCGCGTAATTGTCGCCCGGCCAGTCGATGCGCACCGACCAGACGGACGGAACCCAGTTGGAGGAGCACACGGTGCGGCCGCCGTAAGGTTTGAGGTCATTTTCAAGGTGGACAGCGGAGTAGTGCAAGGTGCTGGCCGCCTGGTGGGGATCGAGAAGCCCGGCATCAATCGGCAGGAAGATGCTGTAAAGCCAGGGATCTTCATGCAGCCTGCGGTGCCCGGCCTGCTCACGGGTCTTTCCGGGATGGCCGAGCCGATGACTCCAGAGCTGTTTGAAAAATCCACTCCGGATGGTTTCCGCCCGGGCCTGGTGCTCCGCTGTTGCGCGAAAATCGCCTGCGCGCCGGGCCATTTCCGCCGCAGCGACATGACCGCGATACGCATAGCTCGTGGCATCCGGCGAAGAGCCTCCATTGAGCCAGACGGAATCCGTCGGCCAGCAGTCGATGTAGCTCTCGTAGGCTCCATCGTTATCGGGATCGAAACACTCCAGCATCCACTCCAGATGAAGATCCAGTCCTGGGCGGAGGATTTTTTCCAACTCCGCATCGGCGGTCCAGTGCCAGGCCGTGATGAGTTGGTCAAAAAACTGCGACTGCATGTTGTAGACGCCTTGATTCCGCACGATCCGGCCTTTGCCAAAAAACCGGGAGTTCTGCGATTGAGAAGTCATAAGCAATTCCGGATCTGCTTCGGCCTGACATTTATCGGACTCGTGGCACTGCGAGGCGAGGTAGGTGGCTGCCGTTTCCAGGATGCGTTCGTGCCACCCATACACCGTGGCTCCAACCATCGTTCGCCAGCCGGGGAAGGGCATGTTCCAAAGCATGTTGCCATGGAGAAAATCCGGCGCGACCCACGAGCCATCAATCGTCGCGGACGAAAGCGAAACCAACGCGTCAAGGCGAGGTTCCGGCGTCTTCACGACCACCCGCCTGCCGGACTCAACCGCCTGCGCCCACGCTGCTTCAAAGTCAGAGCCCGCACCGAGGAATCGATCCTCTTCCTCACCCCCGCCCGCGCAGTGCCAGTCCAGGCATTCTTCGCCTGTGCTAACAGCGCCACCGAGGGTGATTTTCCCGACCGCCAATGGACTTCCACCCGCCTGCGAATTCCATAGCGCCTCCGGATTCTCCCACGCGGACGCATCGCCGCCGCGTAGTTCTCCGGCACCCGCACAGATGGACCAGTTTGAAAGGCTGTCTTCGGCTTCCCAGGAAATTTTCGCACGTCCGGAGCCGATTTGCAGGCTGTTGCCGACCGCCGACTTTGCATCGAATGCGGCTGCCATCACCTCGGGGTGCACACCGACATCCAGGACATGGTGCGGATTTCCCGATTGTCCTGCGCCACCAAAGGCCCAGTAGAGCGAGTCTCCGGCCAGCGCACCGGAGACCGAGGCACGCATCAGGAGGCCCGTTCCGCCCGGACGCGCCACGACCCGCAACCGGATGGCCAACCCGGCGACTCGCGAGTCCGCTACCCGCCACTCGATCCTGTTGGCTCCGAAAAACGCCTGGACCGAATCCGCCTCATACAGCCAGAACGCGTCCGCCCCGCGAGCGAAGGCGATCAGCAAGGATCCATGCCTGCGCGTCTTCGAGGTGAACTGCATTACTGGCAGCTCTCCGCCCACCGCCAAATCCCCGTTGTGATTGGCGTAGATCGGGCGGTTGAAAAAGCGTTTCCCATTCTCAAGATAGAGAAGGCCTTCGCGAGCGGAATAGAGCATATGAGCGACAATTATGTTTGAGTTACTTTATCGTTTTTTGTTGGGCTTGCACCTGATACCTCAGGGGGTCAGTACCTCAGGGGGTCAGTCGTTAACATATAACAGATTTTAGTGCCTCAGGGGGTCAGTCGTTAATATATAACAGATTTTTCCAGGCCGTGATTTTACCTGCCAAGGTTTTGTCTTTGCCGGAGCGTTCTACCTCAGGGGGTCAGTACCTCAGGGGGTCAGTCGTTAACATATAACAGATTTTTCCAGGCCTGGATTTTACCTTCCAAGGTTTTGTCTTTGCCGGAGCGTTCTTCCACCCTTTTGGCGATCTGATGAATGGCCACGTTGCTTGTGTATCCCAACTCATTCGCCAAGGCAACCTGACTTTCTCCCAGAAGTTTTACGCGTATCCAAATCTTGTTTCTGAAGTCTTTCTCCGAGGCCAAAGCCTTCGAGAGAGTCACCCGCCGGGATCTTTGTTCCAATCTTCTCCCTGCTTCTCTTCCGGTCTCCTTTCCTTTGCCCGAGAGTAATCTACGAACTTTTTCTTGGAGTTCTTCGTCTCCGGCCACGATGCCCATTTTTACATGGGTTTTCCAGTCCAGAGGCTCTCGGCTCCCGATCTGCCGTCTGATATCATTGAGATACACTTTTTTGGCCTGCCTTGGATGACGCCCCCATTCACCCAGCCACTCCAGGTCGATTCCTCTATTTTCCGCCCTCAGTCCCGCGTAATCCCCATGGCTGGACCAGACAAAGGCATTCAGTTCCTTTAATCCGCCCGTATAACGAAGTTCTCCTCCAGCCCGGCTTCTGATGGGATTCAGGTGGATATAGAGGACCAGCCATTTCCCGTAGTTGGCTTGGTCCACGATTTCAGCACGGTAACGGCCCTGGAACAGGTGTCCGCTTCGCCGATGTTTAAGGTTGTAGCGGACAGTGAAGGTGGTCTGCAGCCAGGCCATGAACCGGGAGAGATTGCCCTGAGGAGTTTTAATGGCCAGGTGCACATGGTTGGGCATCAGGCAGTAAGCATGTATATCCACTCCGAAACGTTCCCGGCCCTGATCAAGCGCTTCCAAGAACAGGCTGTAATCTTTGGTTCCACGAAAAATGCGCGCACGCTCATTACCACGCATCATCACATGGTAGATCGCCCCAGGAAATTCAACCCTTACTTTCCTTGCCATTCTCCAAATCTGTCCCAATCAAAGAATCCTGTCAATACGTTTGTTAATTGTTAACGACTGACCCCTCGGAAATGACCCCTCGGAAACCCCTCGGAACCCCTCGGATGTGGTGCTGTTCTTGACACTCCCCGCTGCGCCGGCTGCGAAATTATAGATTCCGAGGAGAACCCATGTGCCTTCACCCTTCCGTTGATCGAGCGAGAGGGCAGCGGTGCCGCCTCCATGAACAATGTCGAAGGGCACGTTAGAAGCCCGGGTGGGGGCGTTCGTGGAGCGGATGAAGACATTGTAGGAACCCGCAGTGGGTAGATTTGGGGTAAATATCATGGACTTCGCACCCTTTCCGACGTTCCCTTCGAGCATGTAATTTGTCCCATAAAAGCCAGCGAAAAAGGACTAGCTGGTCCATGTTCCAACGGGGGTGACGGATACTACGTCTGTGTTTTCCACAATCACCTCGGCAGGAGCCGGAGGTTACGGACCACTCAGCTTGGTCACGCTGATGTCATCGAAGTAAGCAAAGCTGGTCGATGGATGCTTCTTAGTCGTAAGCGAGATCACGATCCAGGGGTTGGTTGGAACGACATCCACACTGACCTGCGTCCATGTGTTTGTTGTGACCAAGGAGCTGTTGAAAGTCTGGATCCCATTGTAAGCTTGGGAACCGGCGATATAGAAAAGACCCCCGCTCGGGCTCTCCGAACGGATCCAAGCCGTGACCCGGTAAGTCGCTCCGGGGTTGAGGTTATCAACAACCTGATGGGCGCTCGTATCCCATCCTGTGTTGGTCCGAATCTGTGCGCAAGACGTGCCGCTCCTAGGATTGGTGGCGAATTGCCAATTGAACCCCGCAGGCCAATTGGTGTCGGGATTGTGTTCCGGATACCACTGGCGGCGAATGTCGTTGGGCGTTTCGAAGGTGGCATTTCTGAGTCCCTGCGGATTGGTCAGCGTATTGTCAATTTCGTTCCAGGAAGGTTGAACCTGGGCGCCGGCGGCGCGCAGAAGAGCCCAGTCGGCCGAGTGGTCAGCATCGTGGGTGAACAGGATGCCGTAGCTGTAGCCGTAGCGCTTGGCCATGACATAGAAGTTATTGAGCCAGTCACTCTGCCATTGGCGTCCGCTGCTGGACCATGATGGATTCCAACCGATAGTGACGCCGGCCTCACTGATCGCCACTGGTTTGTTAAACACACCGGCGGCCTGGAGCCAGACCCAGGGTCTGTCGGCCCGCCCCGGATGCGTCTGGGAGCCATACATATGGACACCGATCACATCGCAATAGTTAGCAAGGCCCCCGTTGATCATCTGCTGGAGGTAAGTCGCGTCAGGTGCGGAAACGGGGGAGGATTGGACCATGATGTTGGGATTTACCTGCTGCGCGGCCTCATACATCGCCCGGGTCAATCTCACAGCAACGTCAGGACGTCCTTCCAGACTAGTAAAGTTGTCGCCAAGGTTCGGTTCGTTACCCACGATGTAGTGGAGGATCTTCTCGTTACCGGGAGGGCTGTAGCGGGTGAAAAGGTCGATGCAACGTTGTTTGTAGTTGTTGAACCAGGTGGTCATGATGGTTCCATTGATGTCCAAGCTGGCGAGTTCGGTTCTGGCCGTGCCTGCAGGGTTGATGCCATTACCGCGATAATTGATGACCCAATGGATTTCTTGCCCCGCGTTGAACATGGTATCAATGACGCCATCCTGGTTCGTGAGCGCTGTTGAAGGGGAGTTGGTGGAAACGTTGTTGCCTTTGCGGACCGCCCGAAGGCCAACTGCAGTGAAGTCGTTCATGACAATTTGCATGGTGGCGGCTGTTCCCTCGCTTCCCGAATTCATGCCAAGCCATTGCCCACCCCAGGCGTTGCCCAAGTTACGCATGAGGAGATAGTATCCATAATAGGTATCGCCTCCCTGAAGAAAAACGGAGGGGGCGACACCGATGGCCGAATGGTTAGAAGAGATTTTATTGCCCGAGATGAAGGAGTTTATGGTCGAGATTCTATCGGCACCATTCCACTTGAGGGCATGGTAAATCGTATCGAAGTTGGCCGAATCACCCAGTTCCCATACGGCTGTGTCAATGGCGGCGAACGTCAACTGCACCCCTCTTGAGTCAGTGGTCAGACTATTAATGGTGAGGGCGGCAACAGAAGGGTTTGCGATGATCAACCCGCCGAGATTGATTCCGTCGTTGGCCAGTCCGACAGTCGCATCAACTTGGCCCCGATTGTTGATCAGGAGCGTCCCCGTAGCCCCGGAAACGGTGAGCGAGGCATTGCTTAACGTCAGGCTCGCCTGGGTTGTTGCAGAGCCAGATCCACTGCGTCCTACCACGGTGGTTCCAGCAACGATTTGTCCGCCAGAGCCCAGTGTCAGGGTTCCAGTAACCGCGGCAGCAGGTGAGCCGGAATTTCCAACCTGCAGGCTGGTTGCGTCGATCAAGGCGGAGCTTGTGCCGGTCAGATTTACTGTTCCGGAAACCGAAGGTGCATCCGATAAAACCGTGGAGCTGCCGACGAAGAAGTTGTTTGCATATGCAGCAAAAGTTCCGCCGCTCTGAATGAACGTTCCTGTCCCAGGCCCGTTGCTGGTCCGATATCCGACGCGGACATCGGCGCGGGTTCCTGCTGTTCCGAATGAGGTGGAGTCCCAGCTATTCCCGAGAGTAACCGTTCCCGTTCCACCCGCGCTTCCGGAGCTACCTCCGATACGACCGCCAATAATGACCGTATCTGTTCCCCCTGCAACGCTCAATGTCCCTTGATTGATTGTAGTGAAGTTGAGTGTGCCCACGGCGGACCCAGCCGTTGAAGAGGAGGTGCCAATCCTGAGGCTGGAGAGATTTGTCGCGTTAAAATTCAGATTCGATGCCCCGGTGATTGTTCCGGTGCCGACACCAGCCTGAGAAGCGTTACCGGTTCTCATTCCGACTTGAAGTACTCCGTTACTCAGGTTGAACGTCCCGTTCGTAGGGGACCAAGATCCAGTATAATTTCCTGAAGTGTTGACTTCGCCGACCGTGAGGTTTCTGGCGTTCAGAGTGTTGCCGCTCAAGTTGGTGCCCATGGTGACAGAGCCGGTAGATGTCGAATCCAGTGTTCTGGAGGCTACCCCAATGGTCGTGAGCGTAAGCCCCGAGGTCAGATTGAGGACATTGGTTCCGGTCGCGGATGTGCGAAAAGAAACATTGTCGTTTGTGAGCGGTAGCGTTGCCCCGAACCAACTGGTGGTTTGATTCCACTGGGACGTGTTAGCCCCGACATAGGGTTTCAGTGTCTGAGACTGCAAGCCGGGTAGACCGAATAATCCGAGAGTAACCAGCGCCGCAAACGGCAATCTAAGAAGATTGAATACAATTTTTGTCATAGGAGGAGTATTAGTGTTTTTAAGTGTCACATGAACATCTGGATTATTTAAAGCCTTTGGTCAAGAAGAATTTCAATTGCTGCAATTGACTTTTAAGCCGTCAATAATCAGATATTGAAACACGAACCCGGTCTCCATGAGATTTAAAAAACATTGCCTGATATATAGTGTGCCACATTACTGCAATCCATGGTTTTTAGTTTTTTTGTGTTCGTTTGCTCCTCCACTCATCTTTCAGGCAGCACTCCACTTCCTGAAAAACTTCCCGGGATTAGGCAGGAAATCGAAAATGGCAAAGGCAATCTCAGTATTCAAAAGATTCCCCAGGCCTCCGGCGGGCGGCTTGTTGGCGAATATAGGCCCGGAAAGTCCACGGAATTGGCATTCAAGGTGTCGCGGCCAACGCAAAATGCCCGCTTCTATCTTCGCTACAATAATGCGATGGGCGACCTTGGTTATGTGGATGTCGAAGTCTCCAGCCCCGGCTTGAATCCGGCCAAAACGGCGCGCCTCACCCAAGTGCGTTCTCCACGCTGGACGACTTTCCGCTGGGCCAGCCTGACCCTTGGCAGGCTCGACGCCGGTACGCATACTGTCAGCCTGCAATGCCCGCCGGGCCTGGCTTGCGGAGAACTGGATGTCGCCGTGCTCCTTGACGACCAGTGGAATGGCCTCTACGAACCACCGGGTCAATTCGATGGGAAAGGTCCGGTCGGCACAGGCTCTCTGCGCCTCGTATACACCACGCAATGGATCGGAAAGACCTGTGAGGGTGCAGAGGAAAACGGTGAGGGCCGCTGGGTTCAGAATTTTGCACGCGGGTCAAGGTAACGCCGGGGGGCACGGTTATTGCTGCTGCGGACTGGGATGAAGCTGGTCGCTGTGTGGGTCTCTATCGCGGCGGCGATGTGAACAAGGTGACCTTGAAGCAGACGGTCGGCAAGCCAAACACCTGGGGCTATGGAACTGCATCCGAGGCTGTTGCCTTTGATGAAAAACAACTCTACGTGCTCAACACCAAAGGTCGTCTCCTCATCTATACCTGGACCCCGGATCAGATCGATTCCTGCACGAACACCGCAGCCGTGGAGATCGGTCCCGGAATCGCGCTTGCTGTCCAAGGCGACAAGCTTCTTGTGGGACGTCCCGACGGCACCATTGAGGAACGCTTAAAATCAGACCCGACTCAAGTTCGCCGCAGCTTCAAGCTGGACGCCGTGAAAAAGATCGCCACAGACAGCGCAGATCGCGTCTGGGTTCTGTCTGGAAATGAGATTGCCGCCTTCGGATGGGACGGAGCCCGTGTCTCAGGGCCGATCCCCGCTCTTGGAAGCCCCACCAGCCTGTCGCTCACCCCAAAGGGAACGCTGCTCATTTGTGATTACGGCCCACGCCAGCAGGTGTTGGAATTAGATATCGCGGCTGCCCAACCCGCATTGATTCGCAGCTACGGGCAGGAGTCAGGGATGGCTGCAGGGACGCCTGAAAAACCCGCAGCCGACAAATTCTTTGCCCTACGTGGAGCGGGCCTGGACCGGGATGGAAATCTCTACGTTGCGCTTTCCCACAGCGAAACGGTGATTCGTTCCCTCACGCCGGATGGAAATCTTCGCTGGCAGGTTGAGGCCTATCCGTTTACTTGCATCTATGATTTCGACCGTCTCTCGGATGGGCGTGTCCTGTATGGCATTGATGAAATCATGGAAACCGAGGAAGCTGGCGGGACCTCTCCATTAGCTTGGAAACTCACGGCGCTTACCATTTCTGCTAAATCAAAATCCGACCCTCGACTGGATCCTCATTCCGGCGCGCGCGGTTCAGCCTTCCTCCGGAGGGTGGGAGATCGAAGGGTTCTCTTCACGCAAGGGATGTATGCCAATCCCAGTTCGGGTCGCCAGCCGACGGGTTGCCAATTGTATGTGTTTGATAAACCCGAGGACCTTGTATCCCGTTCGGTAGGGGTAATGACCGGTAAGGGATGGGCGTGGAACGTGGACTCGGACGCCTCAATCTGGGAGGATGCAGCCGAAGGTGGCATCATTCTAAGGCACCGTCTAGAAGGATTCTCTGACACCGGTGAGCCGCGTTTTACCTCAGATGAAAAGGACCGATTCGCCCGCCCCGCCTCACTGGGTTCGATTGATCGCATCCAATACGACAAAGAACGCGACTGGATGGCCCTGAGCGGCTACACCAAGGGGCTATCTTTAAAGATGTGGGGACTCACGGGTAGCAAGCTTGAAATCTTTTCTGGCTGGAGCTCCCCCAATCCACGCGCGGCGGTTTCGATCTCGCTTCCAGTGGATGACAAAGGTTTATACCCAAAAGCGTGGGCCATGGAAGACGATTTTGTCTTCGTCGCAGCCTGCATGGAAACCTAAGGTCAGAACGGGGTTGTTTACATCTACTCGGCAAAAACCGGCCAGTTGGCGGGCACGCTGAGGCCCGGACCCGAGGTGGGAAGTAACTCCGGGTGGGTGGGTATCCCCTACGCGATCAAAGCGATGAAGCGCAAAGACGGCGCTTACCTTGTTCTCGCGGAAGAAGAATGGCGCGGATGGCAAATTCTCTACACATGGAAGCCTTGAACAAAATGCACAAAATGCTAGGATAAAGCTCCCGTAAAGTCTGGAAACCAACAAAATGAATAGCATGGACACAGATATCCGTAGGGATCGACTCCGTTTGACGTTGAAACCGCAGTGGAAAGCGCCGCTCTGCGCTGAACATTTTTAACAATCTAATGGCCAAAACTTATTTAAGGTTTTTCTCACCTCATCTGTCTGCTTTTTATGAACTCCATAACACCTATCTCACTGATCGCTATCCTAGCCACCAGCTTCACACTGGCCGATGAAAATGAGATGGGGCCGGGACTGCTTGGGATGCCCCTGAAAGCACCTAAAGATGCGCAGCGATTAAGCTATGAACCCATCGCATTGGAACCAGGAGTAACAAAACTCGGGCTCCATTTTACGGCTTTGAGGGATGGAAGATTGGAGGAATTTAGCTTTTTGTCTACCGGCCAGGCACTTAATCAATCCCCGCAACCGGCATTTGAAGTGGAGATCTTTGAAAGTGAAGGCGCCCTACCCGGTAAAAGTTTAGGCAAATCGACAGAGGCAAGTCAACTGAACGATGGGTCCCGATCCCGTCGTGCCTTGTTTCCGGAGATTCAACTCAAAAAAGGAACAACCTATCTTGCAAGCATCTCACGCCCGGCATCTGCCACCGGGACTCAGTCAGTCCACCAGACATACAATCCCGGAAAGGAGCACGCGCGGGACAGCGTCGATACAAAGCTTATGAATCCAGGCTACGGACTTTTGGTTTCAAATGATGGCGGAGCTTCGTGGACGGAGGAACCTGTAAAATTAATTCCCCATGGGGCCCGCATTGGAGGTCAATGGCAGGGATGGGCCTACGATTCTTCCTTCTGGGATGGTCTCCGGATTTTTAAGTCTGAAGCCGAGGAGCAGGTCATTGCGCAGACGTTCAAACTCGATCTCCCGGAAGGCGAATCTTCGGCTAAGCCGACTGGTATCAAGGTGGCCCTGCGTTCCTCGCCGGGCTTGGCGGGCCAAACGCTTGAACTACAGGCCAGGATCTTGAGCGAGGAGAACGGCTCCATTCTGGCCGAAGGCACGCTCGCTTCCACATTCGCAGAAACGACGATGTTTCAAAGAGTGGAAATTCCTTTCTCAAAGTCCGAGACGATCAATCAGGGCACACGGTTGGTGTTGCTTCTTGGCTTCACCAATTCCTACTCGAAAACTCCGGAGGATTTCTTGTTCGCCCGCTCTCCAACCTACAGTTTCGGCAGCCCAAAACCTACGGAGTTGACATGGCAGGGGGCGGAATCTGCCGCTTATCTTCTTCCCTCGTTCGGGCTCCCGAACGATCAAAAGCCGGTGAATGTCGGTTTGATCGACCTTCCCTTTGTGATGCAATATCAAGGAAAATAACGGAGTAGCCGCGCGTTTGATCGATGCCTCTTTCCGTAATTCGACCCACTCCCCGTTAGGATAAAGGCACTATTTCAATACGCCAGGCCTCAATGGACAATGGACAATGGACAATGGATGATTGCTAAACTCCCCGTTTCTGCGGTGTTTTTGACCTAACCCAAAAAGCGGTATTTTTCAAAAATAGCGTACTGATTCTGGTGCTGGAGAATGACAGGAGCGAAGCAAACTCAGCGAGGAGCAAGTGGAGGAGCCTTTTGCGTGAAGGCCAGAGCGGAGTTGCGATCAAAGCGTTTTTCGACACGGTCCCTATGCCCTTTCCGTTCATGACCCTAGCGCAATTTTTAATCCAGCCAGTCCAGAGCCTTCTCCAATTTCAGAGCATTTCCGCTTTAAGTGAATACACAATCTATCACCCCGAGGTCCGCAATCCTGAAAAAATTGATTCCTTTCCTTCGATTCACATATCACTATCGTATCATAATGGTCCGAAACAGAACAGAGACGAGCAAAGCTTTAAGCGACCAGATCTACCAAGCTCTCCTCATCAGAATTTGCAACGGGCAGTATGCCATCGGGTCTGCACTTCCGCCCGTGCGCAAGATTGCCAAGGAATTTGGCACCAGTATTTCTCCTGTTTACGCGGCGATGGCGGGGTTGGAAAAGGAGGGCTTCGTCAACTGCATCCACGGCTCCATGATCCGGGTGGAGTCGGACAAGCCTGTTCGGCGCTCCATTCGCACCCATCCGGTCGTGGATGTCGTGACATCTCTCGGCCCTGCCTACGCCGAAGCGGAAATAGATGTTGCCCCTCACCTGCTCGACGCCATTCAACAGATGTTGATCGCGATCCTGTCCCGTGACGGGGGGATTCGCATTACCCTTTCCAGCTTTTTTGATACGGAAGGCAAGGTGACATTTGCCGAGCGATTGGAGGATGCCCGCCAACTAAAACCCCAGGTCTTTGTGTTTGCGAAACCGGAGGACTTTGGGAATGACGAGCTTTCTCAAATGATACGTCTCAAGCAGAACGGAACCCATATCGTTTACTACGCGGCAAGGCGGGACGTTCCGGAATTTGACCGTGTTTACTCCGATTTTTCCTGCGGACAAAGGCTTCTGACGGAGCACTTGTTAGCTCAAAACTGTCGGCCTCTCGTTCGCTTTTCGGGTGGAGAGCATATGCTCTACGAGCAACAGAAGCAGGACGGGTTTCTCAAGGCCTTCCAAGCAGCCGGCCTCAGCCTCCAGGAAGCAGAGCAATCAACGATCAAAGTGTCCGGCCTCCCCCATCCCTCGTGGCGGCAAGTGGATCATATGATCAGGATGATCAGGCCTCTTTTTCAGGGGGATAACCCGCCAAAAGCCATCATGGCAGTCAGCGACGGCCATGCGGCGAGCATCCGTGTGGCCTTGCGAATATTAGGCATCACTGGCGTCCTTGTGACAGGATACGACGCCAACTGGGTTGAGCTTTCCAATCGCGGCGGGGTACTGGAGGATATTTCGGAGCAGAGCTTCCCTGAGGAACTGAGCCGGAAGAATCCCCCGGTTTCTGTGGACACCTGCCTGCCGGAGATCAGCAAGGCTCTGGCGCGATTGGTGTTGGGACGGGCGCGGGGAGAGTTCGGCAGTGACCCCATGTCTGAGGTAACCCCCCAGCGCCTCTATATCACCGGAGATAAATGAACACACTAAAAGAGGTATGTCCCAGTTCCATGCACCGTCCATGCACCCGGAGAGCGAGACCCGCGCGTCAGGGGCGATTCATGGACGGGCGTTGCCCGGGGATTTGTTACAAGACGAGGCTCGCCGGGCTAGCTATACTGGGCCTCTTTGCTCTGGGCATGCCACCAAACGCTTTCGCGCAGGAAGCCCCGCCTTCGATCAAAGTGCCGTACGCACGGGTGAAACCAGGCCTCACGGCCCACGCCTCGGATCCGGCGTGGGCCCAGTCGGCACTCATTGACCGGATGCCTCCGCCGAGCAACGGCCTTCCCGCAACGCCATCCCCCCTGGAGCCGCCCCCCCGCACAACCATCCGGTTGCTGTGGGATGAGTCGTTCCTCTATGTCCGCTTTCTTTGCGAGGATCGCGAGCAATATGTGGCCCGCGAGGGCCGTGATGCCAAGCTCTACGAGGGAGATGTTGTAGAAGTTTTCCTCGACCCGACCGGCACGGCCAGAGATTACTTCGAACTTCAGGTATCACCCCGAAACGACCTGTTTGACGTCCGCTTCAAGGTCGATGTTGAGGCGAAGTCCGAACCCAATGGCGTGCTCACCTGGGACATCCTTTCCAAACACCACCGAAGAGATATTGCATGGAATTATCAAAAGGTGGTTTCCGCAGTCCGCTCCCTCACCCCTGACGAGTTTTGGATTGTTGACATTGCCATACCGGCATCGGACCTTGGGCTGGAAAAGGGGTTCAGCCCGATGGAGCTCCGGGCCAACTTCTTGCGATACGATTGGCAATTACTGGATGGCAAGAGATACCTTGTGCCACAGAACTGGTCTCCTGTTGTGTTTGGCCGCCCCCACGTTTCTCCGCAGGCCATGGGCTTCTTGCACCTGGAAAAACCGTAAGCACGGTGGTTTATGACTTAGTGGGCCGAACATATCCCCGCCCGACGGGTCCACTTTTTGCCTCCTCAGGTTCTGTCCCTGCCGGATGGCATTTACGCAGCACGCTTGCCGCAACTCGCGTTTTCGCTGGAACCTTTATGTGAAGCGCGGTGAAATTTCCACCGAAAATCACAGGCCGGGGCCGGAGCAAAACTCGATTCGAAAGGATTTGAGGGCGATGAACGTTTGGGCGTAGCCTCTTAAAGGGCCGGAGCGTAGTGCAGGCCGAAGGAGAGACTGCGCCCAAACGTGGCGCCTGCATCTGCCCCCAATAATTGCTTTTGTCCGAACCGGCTCGCACAGAAATTATGCAAACTTTAGAAACAAGTAACCTAGCCCGTCACCACCTTGCATCACTCCGCACGCGCCCATTCTGGGTCGTTGAAAAGCCTCCCAAGGCTTTCTGGCCCTTTTTTAGGGTAATTCCACCCTCTTATCATTTGTCCAGTCTTGTACCGTGCCAGACGAAAATTGCATTGACAGCTCACCAAGTGATTTGATAATGATACTTTGATGTGCATGTGATTTTTATAAAATCGTGTACAACTGCCCTAAAACCCCCAAAAAAAATCCCGCCCCTATGAAAACTCGCACTAAGAAATCGATCTGTCTTCATATTGTTGTGTTCCTTCTCGTTACACTGATCGTAGGCCTTCCAACTCTCCATGCGCAGGGTCTCCCGACCGGATGGACGGCACAGGATGTCGGGACCACAGGTGTCGTCGGCAGCACGACCTACAATGGCACCCCTCAGACCTACTCCATTACCGCCGGTGGCACGAGTATCTGGGGTTCGGCCGACAGTCTGCACTATTGTTCGAGGACCTTCGCCGGGGATTTTCAAATGATTGCCCGTCTGGCTTCCGTGAACTCGGCCCAGAATGCCACGATGTTTGCCGGATTGATGGCGCGCAGCTCGACAGCCACCGGGGCGCGGCAACGCATGGCTGGCTTCCGTCCGAGTGATGGCCAGATCCAATTTTTGAGGCGCGACCTGGAGAGTGGAAGCACGGTTCATTTTGACACGGGCTTGAGAACACTGCCCTATTGGTTCAAAATCACGCGGGTCGGATCGTCCGTCACAATCTGGCACTCCAGCGATGGCATATCCTGGTCCGCTCCTGATAATCTTGCGGGAAGTTTTGAAGGCCCGATTCTGGCAGGTTTGGCGGTGAGTGCGCGCAAGGCGGGCGCCACGGTGGGTGCCGTCTTTGACAATGTGAGTTTTGGTCCGGTCCAGACCGACTACGCAACCTCCTGGCTTGGCAACTCGCTTCCCGGAGGTGGCCCGACCATCGGAAACGTCCAGCACATGGTCACATCCATGCATGTCGATCCGGTGAACGGCGACACGTTTATTAATGGTGAGGATGAAAACATGAGCTTTTCCTCTTATGACGCCACCGGCAAGTTCCGCTGGTTTGGTGCCGGAACCCATTTCCAACACGGTTTTGCTGTCACGGCGGATTCGACATTCGCTTACCAAGGAAGGCAAAACTTTGGATTCGTCCGTTTTAACCGCACGAATGGCAGCGGCGGCGGCACGCTGTATCTGACCACGAAACTGGTAAGAGGCCTGGCGGTAAACGCCGGAAATCTCTACATCGCGGATGCAACGGATAACCGGATCCGCGTCTGGTCAACCGCCACGTTGACGGAAACCTCGTCTTTCCCCGTGGCACGGCCCCGCTCGATTGCCGTGGACCGGATAACCGGAAACCTGTGGGTTGTTCAAGAGGCGGATGCGACGAATCCCGCCAAAGTGCTTTTGTATCAACCCAACGGAACCAAGCTGGCCACCGAAATCACCGATGTCCAGGTGCCCCGTGGACTGGCGACGAATTCCGCAGGCCGTCTTTATGTCGCGGATTCCGGCGTGAATCAGCAGGTGAGAATTTACAATACGAATGGAACGCTCTTCGGAACTCTGGGCGCTTTGGGGGGAATCTACTCGACTCATGCGGGAACAAAGAAAGGGGAGGTTCATCCCTTAAAATTCAACCACCCGGTCGCGGTGGGCGTGGATAACAGTGGCAATGTGACGGTGGCCTCTAACGGGCCTAAAACCTGGTGGGGAGTCATTGGCTCGGGAACCGGGATGGAACTGCGCAAGTTCAACAGTGCCTCCACTTTGCTCTGGGAAAAATACTGTCTGGAGTATGTTGACTGTGCGGAAGCCGACCCGACGACGGACGCCACCACCGTTTACACACGGGAAGCTAGGTATGTGATGGACTACACCAAACCGACCGGGCAAGAGTGGACCTACAAGGCACTGACGCTCGACCCCTTCGCCTACCCCGCCGATCCCCGGCTGGGGAGCATTGCGAGACAGGGCGGGACTTGGGTGCGCACGATAGGAGGTCAGAAATTTCTCATCATCACCGACATGGTCTCTGAAACCCTGTGTTTCTATCGCTTTCTGCCAAACTCGGAGATCGTAGCTCCCTCTGTCATCTTTAACCGCGGGGCCTCCAACCGGCCGCTAGATGCCAACATTTGGAGAGACGCGAACGGCAACGGGCTTAAAGAAACGGGAGAGACCCAGCAGGGCACTTACGTTCACAATATCTGGAGCTTGTGGGTGGACTCAGCGGGAGACATTTGGACAACGACGTATAACGGGCCGATCACGCGTTACACGATGCAGGGTCTCGATGCGCAGGGGAACCCGATCTATAACTATGCGAATACCCAGACGTATGTCCGGCCAGCGGCCATTTTTGGCGCAGCCAACACGGCCGGAACGCGACTGGAACGGGCCTACTACTATCCTTCGAACAACATGATGCTGCTCTCGGGCTATACGCTCAACAACCCCCGACCCAGCAATGCGCTGGAATGGGGAGCTCTGGGAACCGAAATCCTCCGTTACGACAACTGGGGCGCGACCCCGACCCTGACATGGCGGATCGTGTTGCCCTATGCACCGAACACCGGAGGCCATAGCACAGCAGCCGTCAAGAGCATCTCGGTTGCCGGGGACTATTTGTTTGCTGTCCGCTCGAGCGACGCCCGGGTCTTTGTCTATCGCCTGGATGACGGAACCTTGGTTCGCACTTTATTGCCCGGCCCGGAAGTCGGCGGCCATAGTGGACTCATCGATATCATGCACGGTTTATCGGCCGTCCGACGTGCCAATGGGGAATACCTCATCTTCGCCGAGGAAGACGACCAATCGAAGGTTATCATGTATCGCTGGAACCCGGATCCGATTGCGGCACCCGTGACGCTGGTAAACTTTGGTGGCAATATGGTTCCCTCCACCGGAAACACTGCCTTGTCACCGACCTATAACGCGGGCGGCGGGGAGATCTCGCGCACACTCACCTGGTCGAAGGCGAGTTCGGCTTTTTCGAGTTATACTGGGCCGGCGTTTATCTTTGGCTTCGAGCGGACCTCGGTAACCGGCGACCCCACCAGCACGTCGCCGCAGATTGCGAATTTTTCCTGGGGCGACTACCTGCGCTTCATCATGCAGCCAAATGCAGCGTCAACTAATGCCCGGATGTTTGTGTTGCAGATATTCAACGTGGCCTCGTCCACTCTCGGCTCCGGCTCGACCATTGCCCTCTCTGCGGCTTCGGCCAACGGGAATCTGAACAGCACCAACGGGTCGGTGCGCATGGTGGTGCGCAGAGCGGGCAGTTACTACATTTCGTCAGTCAACCACTCCAGTGTGCTGGGAAGTTCAACCTTTACGACAGCCCAACTCGCTATTACCGGAAGCGGAACCTGGGCACCATTCACCCCGACCTCGGCGGTGAAAAATGGCATGAACTTCAATCAATCTACCGCAGTCTATGCCCCCTTGGTGCTGAATAATGTGGATGCCGTGGGCTTCCTCTTGGAGATGGAGTCGGGCTCAGCCGGCACGGCTCTACATGAGTTCCGCCTCTCGGGCTTCACGGTAAATACATTCTAGACCCGAAACCGCCTTCCGAAAATATCGCTTTGGTCGTGCTGAAGAAGTGATTGATACATTGTGCCAATGTGATATGACATTTATGAAATGAGTTTTGAGGTTAAGAACACGGCTGGAAATGGAAAAGCGCTGGAAGACGGAATGCACAACGCCTTCCCCTTATATCACTTTTAACATGAAAAATATTCAGTGGGACACAGGGCGGTTTTTAAACGGCGAGAAGGCCACTACCTTGGTGAGCGGGGAGTTTCATTACTTTCGCGTGCCCCGGGAAGATTGGAGAAAGAGGCTCGAGTTGTGGAGGGATGCCGGGGGTCAGATGGTGGCGACTTATGTGCCCTGGATTGTGCATGCGCCCGAAGAGGGACGCTTCGATTTTGGGCGTGAGACGTCCTGGCGGGATGTCCGGGGATTTCTTGAACTCTGCGGCGAGATGGAAATGCCGGTCTTGGTGAGGCCGGGGCCCTATCAATATTCCGAGTTGAAATTCGGGGGTCTTCCCCCCTGGCTCTTCGCAAAATATCCAGACCTTCTTGCCTTGGACGCGCGCGGAAAAATCATTTTTCCCGACACGGTTTCCTACCTCCATCCCGTCTTCCTGGAAAAGGCGCGGATCTGGCTGGAGCAAGTCGTGCCGATTCTCGCGGAGTTCAGTATCGACCGCGGCGGCCCTGTGGTTTTATCCCAGCCGGACAATGAGACCTCGGGTTATCACTTGTGGAGAGGAAGCCCGGACTGCCACCCGGTTTCGATGGGTTTCGGGCGTCCAGACGGGCGCTGGCCACGCTGGCTGGAATCCCGATACGGATCCATGAACCGGCTTAACACGTGTTACAAAACCCGCTTTGCTTCATTCGCGGATGTGGCATTGCCGGAATCGGAGGACGGGACATCGTCGAATTATTTGTGGAGGAAAGATTATTTTGATTTTTACTGCGGGACGGTCGCGGAATATCTGGGATGGATCCTGGACCGGTTCACCGAAGGCGGGTTGACCGTGCCGGCGGTGCATAATTCCGCTAACCCCCACATGAACGCCATTTTCCGGGAGACGGCCACCCTGTTGGGCAGCCGCCTGCTGATCGGGACGGATCTTTATTACAACCTGGGAGAGGATTGCCGTCACAATAACCCGTCGCCCCAGCAGGTGTTGGATATGATGCTGGGGCTGGACAGCCTGCGGCTGATGGGATTTCCTCCGGCCGTGCTGGAAATGCAGGGTGGAAGTCCGGCGGATTGGCCACCGATCCAAGCTCAGGACCTGAAGGCCTGGTATTATTCCGCCCTGGCCTTTGGCATGAAGGGAGTGAATTACTATGTCTTCACCGGTGGCCCCAATCCTCCAGAGGTCGGACTGTCGGGCGACACCTATGATTACGGAGCCGCCATCGGTATGGCCGGCGAGATCCGTCCGCATTACCACGTGCAGAAGGAACTGGCTGAATTTTGTGCCGCCCATCCTTGGTTGGCCGAATCGGAAAGGGAGCGGGATCTGGACGTGCTGATGGACTGGGATGCGGCGCGGGCAAAGCATTTTGACAAGGGGAAAGGCGGGTGGGGCCTCCATCCGGGTGAGGCTCTGGACGCGCTCATGGGCGGCCTGTTGACGACGGCGCTTTGCGAGGGGTATTCCCCGGGGTTTGTTGGGGAGGATGAGTGGAGTTTCCATCGTCCACTGGTCGTCGCCTCGGGGAGGTCGATGCCGGCGCAGACGCAGGAATCCCTCGCGCGGTGGGTCAAGGCCGGAGGACATTTGTTGTTGCATCAAGTCGTGCCGGATCTGGATGAATTTCACCAGCCGTGCCGGATTCTGGGGGACTCTTTGGGGGCTCCTTTGCAGGCCGACACTCTGCCTTGTGCGGAGCAGGAAATTCGCCTGACGGTGGGCGATCTGCGCAACGTGTCAAAAAGAGGACCGGTCTGGTTTTTTGATAGTCCACCGGACCACGGAGAAACCTGCGGGTATGACGAAACGACGGGCAAAGGTTTTCTTTGGAGGAGATCCTGGAAAGAGGGCGGGCGCGTAGTGGTGATGGGTTATGCCTGGCGGCATGCCCGCCTGGAGCATGGAACGATGCTGCGGTCCTGTCTCGACTGGCTGGGAGCGGTCAGGAAGGTGGAGAAATCGGCCCACCATGCCTGGGTAACGATGCGGACCTGCGGAGAGCGCACGATGGTGTTTGTCATGAATCCTTATTCGTCTCCTCTGGAGATGGAGATTGCCTGCCAGCCTTCGTGGGCGAAGACATCCCAGGCGCTGGGGCGCCACCGATTGGATGCCATGGATGTTAAAACATTCGTGCTGGAAAAGGACAGGGCGTGAAGGATTCTCAGCATTTCAAGGCTTTCCGGTTTGGACGGGGGCAGGTGCTTGTTGATAAGATTGATGGTTCCCCATTGGAGATCCGCCATCCGGATCACGGGTCGATGAACTTTTTACTGCCGGAGGGGCGGGTTAATTGGCACAAACCTCCGGCTCGTTGGGGCAAGGGCTTTGTCATTGTTCCGGGTGATAGGGCCGGACATTGGGATCGGCCCGCCATGTTGCGGTTTTCCGCGAAAGGACTCATCGCAGAGTATGAGCCGCTCGACGGATTGCATCTTCGCGTGGAGCGGCGTCCGGGCGAGCGTTGGGTGGAGCGCTATCGTTTTACCAATCGCGGAAAAAAAACCCTACGCTTGGGAAGCATCGCTGTCTCGACGCCGTTTGCCGATTATTACCCCTCGGCACGGGAGTGTCTGGAAGGCTGCTGCCATGCCCATATCTGGACGGGGGGGGACGATGCCCATGTGTGGGCGCTGCGTATGGACGGGACGGGGCCAGGGCTGGGACTGCGCGTCTTGATCGGTGGCCTGCATGCTTATTCAATCGAAAGCCGCGATCATGGCGGGCAGTCCAACGGCCGAGGGAATATTTATTTACACCCGACGGATGCCGCGCGGAATCCGGGTATGCTGGGAGGGCAATCCGAGATCGTTTTAAAGCCGGGCCGGACTTTTGAGCTGGCCTGGGAGTTGGGCTGGTATGAAAGCGCAGCGGCATTTGAGAAAGTCGTGAAGCCGCTGCTTAAGCTCAAGACCCTCGCGTCCGAGGGTAAGAAGGGGTTGCAGCTCGGGAAAAAGGTTCGCCTTGTCCTGCCACTGCCACGGAAATCCGGACTGTCCATTAGCTGCGAGGACGGCGTCGAAGTTCTTCGCGCCTCGCAAAATGGCCTCCACGTGCTGGAGACGACGGACGGTAAACGGCGGGGACGCGCCGTCGTTTTATTCCATCCACCGCTGCAAAAGATTGTCGCAAAAAGGGCTGAATTTCTTCTGACGCACCACCAGGCGCGGGAGCGGGGCGATGGCCGACAGGGAGCTTTTCTGCCATTACACAACGACACCCGGCTCACGGCTTACGAAGGAAGCTGGGGTGATTGGTCCGACGGACGGGAGAGACTGGCCATGCCGTTGTTGCTGCTGCACGCACGGCGCCTCGGCTGGGGGGATCAGCGCCGGCTCGACGCGGCTATTGACGGCTTCGCCGTGTTTGCCAGAAAGTGGCTCATCCGCGAGCAGGGAAAAGTATCGGGAAGCAGCTACGATGACAGCACGCACCGGCTCTACAACTCCGCGTGGATGGCGGAATTCTTTTTTGAAAAGTTCCGCTTGAGCGGCAGCCGAAAGGATTTGTGCACAGCCAACGAGGTGCTGGAATCCTACTATCAGAATGGTGGAGATAAGTTCCTCGCGTTCATCGACTGCGCGGGAGCCATGGCTGCGGCATTGGAGAAGGTGGGCTCGCTTCCGGAGGCCGACAAGCTCAGAGCCCATGTGCTGGCCCAGGCCGACCACTTCCTGGCCTTGGGAACTTCCCTTCCTGCGCATGAGGTCAACTACGAGCAATCCATTGTCGCACCACTGATTTTAATCCTGCAGGAGGCCTGGAGGCTGACCGGCGATGCACGCTATGCAGAGGGCATCGAACGCACCATGCCTTGGCTGGAGGCCTTTGCCGGCACGCAGCCGGATGTCCGGCTCCGCCATGTCCCCATCCGGCACTGGGACGGTTTTTGGTTTGGAAGAGAACGCCATTGGGGGGATGTCTTCCCCCACTACTGGAGCGTGTTGAGCGCGGCCGTTTACGCGGACGAATTCACTCGCACGGGAGAGCTGCGTTATGCAGAAAAAGCGGAGGCGATTTTCCGTGCAAATCTGGTCGCTTACTTTCCCGATGGTTCCGCCTCCGCAGCGTTCATCTACCCCAGTTGCGTCAATGGTAACCCAACCCACAAATTCGATCCGTTGGCGAACGATCAGGACTGGGCGCTGGTGTGGTATCTGAAACGCCTTGACGCTTTGAAGGCCGTGCGCGGACTGTGATACGGAGAACAATCAATCGATCTCCATTGATGACAACTTCCCATTGGAAAGGTTTCAATCTCCTCGGGCTCTTTACGTCAAAATCCTGCCAAGGCTTTGTGGAGCAGGACTTCCGCCTTGTCTCGGAACTCGGCTTCAGCTTTGTCCGATTACCGCTGACTTACCGTCACTGGATCTTGGATGGCGATCCTTTCCGGTTGGACGAAAAAAAACTTGAGGACATTGATCAGGCAATCGCCTGGGGTCACAAGCATGGTCTTCATGTCTGCCTGAATCTGCATCGCGCCCCCGGGTTTTCTGTGGCTACGGATGTTCAGGAACCTTTTAATCTTTGGAAAGACGATGAAGCTCTTCGTGCGTTTCTTTTCCATTGGGAGCACTTGGCGCGGCGTTACCGTCATCTCCCAAAGGACTCGATCAGTTTCAACCCGGTCAACGAACCGAAAAATATCAGCCCGGAGATGTCCCGGGAAGATTGTCTGCGCGTGATGATTCGTTTCATCGAGAGCATGCGCGCGATCTCACCCGAGCGCACGCTGATCATCGACGGGCTGTCCTGGGGAGGCGAACCCATGCCGGAACTGCTTCCTTACGATGTTATCCAAAGCGTCCGGGGTTATGTTCCCCTGCCTCTTACCCATTTTGGGGCAGCCTGGGTGGATTCCAAAGGATGGCCCGAACCGCAGTGGCCCGGAACTTACCCGGACGGATTTTGGGACGCGGAAAAACTGGCGGCATGGTATAAGCCCTGGGTGGAACTTGAAGCGCAGGGCGGCACGGTTCATTGCGGGGAATTTGGGTGTTACAACCGGACACAACATGCCGTCGCTTTGGCTTGGATGAAAGACCTACTCGCTTTTTTTGAAAGTAGAAATTGGGGTTGGGCTCTATGGAATTTCCGAGGCTCGTTCGGTATTCTGGATAGCGACCGGAAAGACGTGAACGATGAGGATTTTCACGGCCACCGCCTGGATCGCCGGATGCTGGAACTCCTGCGGGCTTTCTAGTACCCTGCTGAACTCAAGCTTGCGATCGTTTGAAATTTAGGTCTGAATATTAAAATCCTGGTATAATTATCAAAATGCAAAAAATCCCTGCAATTTCCCTTATTGGCGTATCTGGATTCGGAGAGGTCCACTACACGAATTTCCTGCAATACCATCGCGAGAACCGCTTGAGAATCGTGGCCGTCACAGTAATAAACCGCGAGCAGGAAGAGGAGAAGTGCCGCGTTTTGGAGAGCATCGGGTGCCGGGTTTTCACCAGCACCGACGAGATGTTTGCCGGAATATACGGTCAGTGCGATTTGTGCGTGATCCCGACTGGGATTCATCTCCACGCAACGATGACCACGGCGGCATTGGCTGCCGGTTGTAACGTCCTCGTTGAGAAACCGGCGGCAGCCACCATTCAGGAAGTCTTCGCCATGCAGGAAGCAGAGCGGAAATCTGATCGCTTCGTGGCCGTGGGTTTTCAGAAACTCTATGCGCCGGAAACCCTCGCCATCAAGCAGGCCATCCTGGACGGCTGTATCGGACGCATCACTTCCATCCGATGCCGCGGTCTTTGGCCGCGGCCACAGAGCTACTACAACCGGAATCAGTGGGCGGGAAAGCTCAGATTCAACGATGCCTACGTTCTCGACTCTCCTTTTAACAACGCATTTGCCCACGAGGTGGCAATGGCCTGCTTTCTCGCCGGGAGGGAGCTTTTTGCAGCTGCCGAATTAAAAAGTATCGAAGCCGAGCTCTACCGGGCTCGGGAGATCGAGAGTTGCGACACTGCGTGCTTTCGCATCATCACCGCAAGTGGACTGCCTCTGAGCTTTTTCTTTTCCCACGCCTGCCAGGTCGCCGAAGATCCCGAGATTCTCATCACCGGCGAAAACGGGGAAATCCAATGGGGCTATGACAGCCTGAAACTTTCCGGCGGTGCTGAAAAACTGCAGATCAGCCTGCTTTCGCCCCAGGCAATCCGCGAGGCAATGATGAATGCCCTACTGGAAAAAATCCACAACCCCTCGCGATTTGTCTGCAATCTACAAATCGCTGCCGCTCACACGATTTGTGTGAATGCGGCAAACGAATCGTCCGGGGTGACCCGGATTCCCAGCCACTTCATCACCACACCTGAGATCAACGGCTCCATCCAACCATCCATCGAAAACATCCAAGGCCTCGTGGCCCGTTGTTTCGAGAAAAACGCACTCTTCAGTGAAAGTGATATTCCATGGTCCCAACCGGGAAAAGCCCTCCCGATCCACGATTACCGCTCGTTTCCGTCCCGGAATGCGCTCCCCACTTGAGTCGTATGGCAGCTAACTTGTTTCCCAGATAGCTCTCGATAAGACTGTAGATGCGAAGCGGGGGGCAGCGTTCACCGGTGAGCTCTCTGGAGAATTGAACCCTCACCATCTTCGACCCGCCGGGCGGAAGATGGGAAAAACTATCCGACTACTTCACCCTTATGGCCATCAAGCCCAAGGCACGAGGAAAAGTAAAAGATCCAGCTCCGGATGGAAAACAATGCCTCCGCTTCCTGGATCTCCTGCCGTTTGCTAGAGATCGGGTCGGCGCTCAAGCTCAGGGAAGCTGGGGCAGTAAAAATGCTGAAGGCCTCCGCACACGTTGCGCCCGAGTGATCGAGAAGATCCACAGGCAGAAAGTCTTCGTCGCGGCCACGCTTCGCAAGCAGCTCGGTAAAATCCACACTTTCCAGCAGGAGTCCTCGTTGAGGTTCCGTTTGCACCATGATTTCTTTATCATCCAACACAGTCCCCTCCAGAGGGCAAGGGCGACGCCGCTCAGATGTAATCCAAAGCGATTGAGCGGTTGGCCCCTCATGCTTTCAACCGCAAACTCATCCGGGCCGCGGTCCAGCACAATCCGCCTCAGCCCAATCCTCCGGAACCAGATATCTGTGGCCGCCACGCCTTCGAGATGAATTGCATTAAAAGACAGGCGCGTTATTTATAGTTCTATGAAATCCTTTGATGTCCTGGTTCTCGGCGGCGGTCCAGCCGGATTCCCTGCAGCCATCCAGGCGGCACGTGCGGGAGCTCGTGTGTTGCTGGTCGAAAAAAGCGGCCAGTTGGGGGGCACGACCTCGTTGAACCGGGTGGCCTTTCCCGGAATTTTCCACGCTTGGGGACGACAGATT
>Ga0163148_10000121_pt1 | contig 93059 bp, 72 predicted proteins | sample OliLakLV19MP7P2_FD_148606 | JGI IMG/M metagenome (GOLD analysis project Ga0163148, IMG submission 148606) | Freshwater microbial mat bacterial communities from Lake Vanda, McMurdo Dry Valleys, Antarctica- Oligotrophic Lake LV.19.MP7.P2 | ecosystem: Environmental > Aquatic > Freshwater > Lake >...
CCAATGACCCAATGACCAATGACCCAATGACCAATGACCCAATGACCAATGACCCCAATGACCAATGACCCAATGACCAATGACCCAATGACCAATGACCAATGACCCATGACCCAATGACCCAATGACCAATGACCAATGACCCCAATGACCAATGACCCAATGACCAATGACCAATGACCCAATGACCAATGACCAATGACCCCAATGACCAATGACCAATGACCCAATGACCAATGACCAAATGACCCAATGACCCAATGACCAATGACCAATGACCCAATGACCCAATGACCCAATGACCAATGACCAATGACTTAATGACTTAATGACCAATGACCCAATGACCCAATGACCAATGACCAATGACCAATGACTTAATGACCAATGACCCAATGACCAATGACCAATGACCAATGACCAATGACCAAATGACCCAATGACCAATGACCCAATGACCAATGACCAATGACCCATGACCCAATGACCCAATGACCAATGACCAATGACCAATGACCCAATGACCAACATTACTTCTTCCGCACCACCATCAAGCCATCGCGCAAAGGGAGCAGCAAGTTTTCCACCCGTTCGTCCTGATGCACAAAATTGTTGAAAGCGCGGAGCGCACCGGCCGTTTCATCGCGTTCATTGCCGGAAGCTACTTTGCCGTCCCACAGTACATTGTCGGCCAGCAGGAAGCCACCTGGGCTCATTTTGGCAAGTGCCATTTCGTAATGCTCCGGGTAGTCCAGTTTGCCCGCATCGAGAAAAACAAGGTCGAAAACTTCATCCAGTGTGGGCACTACTTCTGAGGCATCGCCGAGGTGCAGCACAATCTTATGCGCCATGCCCGCCTGCTGGATATACTTTTGAATCAACCAGCCCAATTCGTCGTTCGCTTCGATGGTGTGCAGCACACCACCATCTGCTAAACCCTCGGCCATGCATAGAGCGGCGTAGCCCGTAAAAGTGCCGATTTCCAGCACCCGTTTCGGGCGGATCATCAGGCTCAGGAAGCGCAGGAGTTGGCCCTGGTATTCCCCGCTCAGCATCTGGGGGCCGAGGGTGCGGAGATGGGTTTCGCGCTCGAGGTCGTGCAGCACTGGGCCGAGCGGCGAGGTATGGGCGAGGCAGTAGAGTAGGGTGGCGTCTGACATAGTATGGGCGGCAAAGATACGCGGCCGGATTGTACCGGCTGCTTTAGCTGCCGGAGTCGCTGTACCGGCTGCTTTAGCTGCCGTTACAGGCAAATGCTTCTCAGAATCCAGATTTCAGACCTTTTTCGAGATTGATTTGTTCCAATTCGCGCATTAGTTCTGCGGCCAATGCCTCCTCTGAAGGCAAGTACAGTTTGTACTTTGAAAGGATGCGGTAGTGCGGCTAGGTCAATTCGGAACGCACTGCGTTCCAAATTGGGAAACAAGGTGCTCTGGCTTGAACTCCTCTATTTTCAGATCAAAAGCCACAAGGCATTGCAGTTCACGATGGAAAAACACCAAGTCAACATAATAGTCGTTCATGCCCACCTTGTGATGCAGTTCTTCGTCGAGAAACATGAAGTCGCTTCCCATTTCGAGCAGAAACGATTTCATCCTTTCAATCAATGCTTTTTTGAGGTCGTGCTCGGAGTGCGGCTCTTTCAAATCCAAAAAATCGAACAGATACCGGTCTCGGAAAACCTCGGGCAACAACTCCTTTCGGGGGTTTTCGGGCACAAGCAGTGTGTGCTTGGCGAGCATTTGCCGCTCGAAGAGGGCGGACTTGATTTGGCGTTCTAATTCGCGCACTTTGTATCGCTCCCGGACCGTCAAATCGAAGTAAAATAATTTTTCTTCCGGCGATACACATCGCTTCAATATTTCCAGGTGGTGTGTCCAAGAAATTCTCATTAAGGCAATTGGCATAGGGGGCAATTGTGGGATCAGTGATCCCACAATCTCTTCTTCTTCAAATAGACTAGGCGGTAGTTGAACATAGTGACTTTCCTGCAAACCCGAAATAGACCAATCCATCGCCTGCCATTGCTCAAAAAATCCACGCATCCGATAGAGGCTCCTTCGGTCATATCCTTTTAACCCAGGCTCCTGATCCTGAAGCCAGGATGCTAATGCCGCGTCCAGTGAATGACGTACAGTTGACGGCCCTATTTTTCGCTCAATTTCGTTATTCGTCGGTTAAAATGTCCCGCATTTCGCCCTCCTCATGCCTAATTGAGCAAAAAATATGCCTCGCCAAACCATACGTCATTCACTGGACGCGGCACTAGTTGGTCCACTACCTTTTTTCCATAACTATTCTCCGTCAGCCGATGGCTAAGGTATGCGCCCACGTTCCAATAAGACACAAGCGAGTGGGCAGTAGCGGCCTGCAAAGCCCTTGTTTTGCCATGCAGTATGATGCTTTGGATGGTTTGAAAGTGGACAATCTTGTCGTCCGTCCTGTCGGTCGAGGGCTTTTCAGGCAGGTCTTTGCGCATAATTTGATTGCATTTGCTGATAGCAAAGATAATGGGCCTTTATTATTTTTAAAACTTTTTGTTTTTAATTTTCTTGCTCCCTTCCCCGCCGTAGCCTTCCTGCCGACAGATGCGCGAAGGCGGGCTTGCTCCGCCCCGTATCAATGCCCAGCACCAACCTTCTTGTGGAAAAAACCGGGTATCTTGGCAGCAGAGCCTTCGCCATGTATCGCTACCAGCACTGCTGCCATACCCCTACCAAGGCCGCATCTTTGCCCGCTCGCCGAAGCGAGACGGACGGGACAATCACCTGTTCAGTGGCTGCTATCCAGCATTCCTGTGAGCTAAAAAGGACGGGAGAGGCGGAAGCCGATATTGTTGTTCCGATTCTCCGGTCCCGAGAATTCGGGATTGTTGCGATTAGCGGCGCGGCAATTCTGTGCGTCGTTGTTCCAACTGCCGCCGCGATTCACGCGGTTGTCGCCCTTTCGATGATTGGCCACTCCGGCAAAAGTATGCTTTCTCTGAAATTCCGAGTGTTGGCGTGGCCAATAAACGCCAACAGAGGCAGGGCGCGGCGCTGGCAGACCGTTTCGCTCCATTCGCCCGAATCATAGTTGGCTTCCAAAACCCGCAGTTTTCGAATAAATCGCTGCTTGCTTTGTTGCGAAAGCGCAACTAGGTCGGGATAAATACGATAGCCCAAAAAAGTCAGCCCACGCTTGCAATTCGTCAATATTTCAGGCTTGAGCGAACACTGAAGATTCGTTTCTACAAATTCCGTGATCCTTAGAAAGGCATTTTTCAGCACCTTTTTATCATCGTGCCACAAAACAACATCGTCCATGTAGCGCACAGAAGTCCCGATTCGCAGGTTTTCTTTGATGAAATGATCCAATCCCGACAGAAATTGTTTGGCTCGCTCCAAAGCTGCATGTACGCCTTTCCCCTTCCGGCTGGCATAACTGTCGAACACCTGATGCCGCTCGAAGTGTTCGTGGCAAACATTCATCATCGCATGATGCAGCACCTGTTCGCTGAAAGCCGAGGCGCAAATCTGCCGTTCCTTCGGCTCGAAGATTTTGAAATAACGGTATTTGCCTACGTCCACCAGTCCGCTCGAAAGTTGTTCGCGCAAGGCGAGCAGGTTTGGCTCCAGGTTTTTCTGAAAATCCAGCACCTCCTGCGTGTACCGCTTCCCTTTAGAGGCTTTCCAAAAGGCCAGGCGCAGGTTGTCTGGTTCGGTTATTAGCGGCATCAAATTATTGACTCGTTTCATCACTTTAGAAATTCACCAAATTTTTCGCTGCGACATGACAATTCGGGCTAATCTGAAAAAGTAGAACTAAATAGCCGAAAAATGATGCCCGTACTTTTCCACCTTTTTTTCTCCGATACCTTTGATCTGCTTCATCCCGACGGCTGTCAGCGGATTCAGTTTCGCCAGTTCTGAAAGTTCTTCGTCCGTGAAAACTGCATAAGGAACGGTGTCAAAATAAGTTTCCAATTTCAGGCCAATTATTTTGGCGTTAGCCAACTGTCTTTTGAGGCGAATAGTGGGGCTATTTTACGAAAAAGACAGGATGGATGGCGGCAAAAGAATGGCATCAAATTGGGAAGTTATTTTGACACCGTTCCTACGCAGGCACCGCATCATCTTTCGCTACCTGTTTCCTGATTTCGCGGAGCGCGGAAAACCGTTTAAAGGTCTCTTCGTCCAGCACCTGCCGGTAGTCCACTTTAGGCTTGTCGCGTTCGGCGATCGTGACATCTTCCAGGTACTTGATGGCAAAACTCCAAAACGTGCTTTGCCCGTCCTGCACGATGTGGTCTTCTATTTCTATGATCCTTTTGGAACGCAGGAACACGTTCATCTCCTCGTTCATCGCTTCCCCGCCGGGGATTTGAATGTTGAAAACCTTGATTTGCATAATTGATAAAAGTCGTTTTTTTGAAAAAAAATTTTTTCGGCTGAGCCGAAAGACAGCCCGTAGCGTACGCCCATACCGCTACTCCACTTCGCCGTCGGTCGTCCCTCCCTCCTTCACCCGCCTCTGGCGGGTTGCTCGTTTCGTTGCGGTATAGGCGTTTCCTTTTTTGCTCACAGGAATGCCGAATAGACAGACCAACTGACTAAAAAGGACGGGAGAGGCGGAAGCCGAAATAGTTGCCCCGAAGCCCCGGTGAGCCGTTGCCGCGAGTAGCGGCGCGGCAACGCCGTGCGCCGTTGAGCCAACTGCCGCCGCGATACACGCGGCTGACGCCCCCATCAGGGCCGACAGGATCCTGTTGCTCATCGGGTTTGTAAGGGGCTTTCCAATCCTGGCACCATTCCCACACATTGCCGCTCATGTCGTATAGTCCAAGCCCGTTGGCGCGGAAAGAACCCACCTGGGCTAAGTATTTGTAGCCGTCGTTTTGGCCGCTTTCTTTGTCGCCTCCGGCCCTGTCGTAAAAATTGGCGAAAAGATACAGGGAATCGGGGTCAGAAAACCCCGCATATACCTCGTTTTTCCCGCCGCTTCGGGCGGCGTATTCCCATTGGGCTTCTGTGGGCAAGCGGTAATCTTGGGCCTCAAAGTCAATTTTTTCAAAATCATCTCCTGCGAAAATATAAGAGGTCCGCCCTTTTGGTTCGCGTTCGCTCAGCCAATTGGCGTAGCGGGCGGCATCGTACCACGTAACATTCACCACAGGGTGGCTGCCATTGACCACCCCCGAAAATGCAAAATCCTGAATATTCAGCCCATTGGCAGCACAATACAGGCCAAACTGCCAGAAAGTAGTCTCGGTTTTGGCCAATTCAAAACTAGACAGTTGCACCTTATGTTGAGGAATCTCGTCACTTTCGCCAATGCTGCCAGGGCTGCCCATCATAAATGAACCGCCGGGTATACGCAGCATAACAGGGAAGTATCGGGCATTCAGAAAAGAATCCCTTTTTGCATCCAGTAAGCGCAATGCCGCCGCGAAACCGCTGGGATTTGTCAACTTTTCAAAAGTTGACAAATCTTTCCCCAACAGCCCGGCAGCCAAGTTGAAAGGCTCGCGAGCCAGCTCAGTCTGAGCGCTTTGAAAGCGGAAAAAGGCAATTTCCATGAGTTCAAAAGCTACGCTGTCCTGGATGGCACCGAGTGCGGCAGCGTTTTTCATTTTAGAAAAAGCAGCGTCGTAGTTCAGCCGGAGGATGTCGCCCCTGGCTTGATCAAGCAAGTTGGACACCACTTGCAGGGTGAGCAGTTGGGCTTCTGCTTTGGCTTTTTCTGCCAATATCGTCGCGGCATCTGCGTCCCGTTTTTTCTGTTCGGCCTCCAACTTTGCCAACCGCGCATTTTCGGAGTCAATGCCAGATTGTTGGATGGCTTTCTGCGCTTTTTGCTCGGCCAAGTCGGCGGCTTTTCGTGCGATAGCCGCAAGTTTGGTTTTCTCATCGGAAACTTTTTGGGCCTCCAAAGCGCGTTGGGTTGCTAGGCCCGCGTTGTTTTTCTCAACCTGCGCCGACGAATCGCTCGCCGCAGCTGCCAAAGTTTGTCGCTCAGCCTCTTTAATGGCCTCGGTGGCTTTTTTTGTCGCGACTCCGGCTTCGTTCGACTTTACAATAGCAAACAAAATCGCCACCACAGCCGCCAGCACCAGTGCGCCCGCAATAAGCGCGGTAATCAAGGCCCGGCGGCGGCGGCGGTCGGCATCGGCTTTTTCCACAGAGATGCGGGCTTCTGTCTCAGCTGCAATGCGCTGGTTTTCAAGCCTTTCCGCCTCCAATTGCGCGGCCGCCTCCCGCACTTCCGCCTCCATCTTCCGCTCCTTATATTTCTCCAAAATCGGCTCCACCAACGTATCATGGCTGATTTCGTAGTAAAACGTGCGGAGGCGGGGTTCTTTGCGCAGCAGGCGCATCTCCACGAGTCGGTCGAGCAGGGAGCGGTCGGCGGGCAGTTCGTCTTCGGCCACGCTGCGCCGCCGCCCGGAGTCGGTGATGAGTTGCTCTTCGAGCAGTTCGCGGGCGGGCAGTTGTTGCTCGACGGGCAATTCGCCAATCTTGGCCATGTAAAAATCGCGGATGATATGCCCCAATCCCGCTTGGCCACCAAACAAGGCAGGTGTCACCGTCCGCGCTGCCTTGCCGATGACCTGCAGTTCGATGGCGCGGCAAAGGATTTGGAGTTGAAATGATTCGACCTCCTCTGCGCCGTTTTTGGTGAGGTACAATAATATGGTGTCGAGCGCTGCGTCGTCGTAGCGGAAAGGCAGGCTCAGGAAATTGCGTTCCGGGTCGCGGAGCATAGCGGGCAGGGTCACGGCTTCCTCGGCCTGCTCCCGGTCGAGCGGCAGCAGTTCGAATCGGCTGCGCAGGAGGTCCGGGATGAGCGGACTAAGCCCGTTGAGCAGGTGCAGCAGGTCGGCGCGAATGGAAAAAATGAACTTGCAGCGCGGGGAGGATTCGAGGGCGGGCACGTCCAGGCGCTCGCCCGCGCCGATGCGCTCGCGCAATCGCTGGAGGTAAGCCTCTGGCGGGTTGCCATTGGCGAGGTCGGCCAATTCGGTCAAAAACCGCTCCCGCCGCGCCGGGCTGTACAGGGTAAATACTTCCTCAAACTGGTCGAACACAAAAAGGGGCGTGGCGGCCACACCGTTTTTTCTGAACTGCGCGGCTTTCACTTGCTCCCAGAGCGTGGCGCCCGTTTGGCGCAGGGCCGGGTCAAGCATCACTCCATCCGCTTGTCCAACGTCCATTGTCCCAAGTCCAACATCCTCTTTTTCCAGTTCCTGCAAAAACTGCTCCTCCAGCGGCACGCCCTCGTTGCTCAGTCGGAGGCGCAGGGGCAGCAGGGGTGTCTTTTGCAGCAACGGGGTCAGGCCTGCATTGAGCAGGGAACTTTTGCCCATGCCCGATTTGGAGAACAGGACGACCATTTTCTCCACCATCACCTGTGCGTAGAGGTCGCGGGCTTCTCGCTCGCGGCCATAAAACAGGGCGGCGTTTTCCGTCTCGAAAGGTTGGAGGCCAGGGTAGCGGTAATTGTTCATCGTTTTGTGGTCTTGTACCGGCTGCTTTAGCTGCCGGAGTTTTTTGCGGACGTTTACTAAAACCTTGAAGGTTTAGTAAACGTCCGCAAAATTAAAAATGCGTTTTTATCCGCCGTTCAATCTCCTGCGCAATATCCGTCCACGCCGCCGCCGGGTCGCTCCATTTGCTCACGGGTTCAAGGTTGTTGGGCAGCACGGCGTTCATTATGGCGCCGCGCAAAAGGAGTTTCCATTGGCAAATGCCGCCTAGAATGGGCGACACGATGGTTTTCTCCGGCACATCGGCGGGCAGTATTTTTTCGTGAAAAAAATCAATGAGCGCTTCGTTGGACAAGAAATTGACCGAGATAAGCGGGAAAATGAACTGGCTGTCGGCGATTTGTTGTTCCAAAACGGCCTGCACATTGTCGCCCGGCAGGGTTTCATGGATGTGCAGGTTGTAGCGGTTGCGCAGCGGCGCGAGGCTGCGGAGGAAATCGTCGCGCAGGGCCTCGTCGGCGGGGTCATGTATAATGAGGGCTTTTACGGTCCGGCCAGTGGGGGCGCTGCTGGAAGATTTGTCGCGCTGAGCCAATTCGGCCGCGTAGCGTTCTGAAAAGTCGCGCACAAAGTCGGCTTCTGAAAGTTGGAGGAAATTGATTTTGTAGCGCGACCCGAAAAACACGGTGGTAGAATAGTTCAGTTCGCTTCCACCAGCCTGGAGCGCCCAACTGGGCATTGCATCGGAGTGGTCGCTCAGGCCGAGGCCGTAGAGCAAAAGGCGCAGGTACCAGTCGTCAAAATTGAAGCCGAGGAAAAGGTAGGTTTTGGTATCGTTGAGTTCGGCGAGCAGCGAGTTGGGGATTTTGCGCTCGGTCTGCACCACCTGTTTCACGAACTCCACCTGATCGGCGCCGGTCAGCACCAAAGAGCCGAGGGTTTTGTTTGTTTGCCCCGACTTGTTGTCTTTGCAATCCACCGCGCCAAAGAGGTGGTACACAAAAGTATTGGCGTCGGAGGCCTTGTACACAAAGTCGCGGGGCTGTTTGAAATGGTAAATCTCCTCGCGGTACTTCACGTTGAATCGGTCGAGTGCGGCGCAGATTTGTTTGTCGCGGCTGGCGTTTACGATGATTCGGAAAGGCAATTGCGCCAGCATCTCCTGCAAATCGTTGATGGGCAGGGGCTTGCGGAAGAAATTATCTACCGACACTTCGAGGGTGGCGCGGCCTTTGTCGCGCACCAGCAGCCCGGCAATGGTGCTGAGGTCGTGGGCATGGGTGGGTTTTCGGTCCTCGTCAAGTTCGTCGGAAAAATGTCTGGCCAGGGCATCGGGCATTGATCGGGTGCTGCCGTCAGCGTCAGTCAGTGTGCTGAGCCAGGGACCGATTACCAGCACGAGGGTATTTTGTTCTATGGCGAGGCGGAGTTTTGCCCAATCTTTGTCGGGAATTTGGTTCATAGTTGGTGCGGATTGTTTGGCCGCCAAGGTACTCGGTTTTTAAAAGTGCTGCTTTTAAACATAAGAGGTTTTATCAAGCTGATTGTTTTGAAATAATGTTTGATCCGCTGCTTTCCAGTTTTTTACGGATTTTTTTGAAAATTGTTTTTCTGTTTAAACCAGTAGCTATACCTTTGCATTCGCTTTTCGAGGAGGGGTCTTTTTTTCCTCGAAAACACGTTGTTTGAAAGCCAAAATAGCCCAAGAGGCTACGAATTTTTCGCCACTGTAGCTCAGCTGGTAGAGCAGCTGATTTGTAATCAGCTGGTCGGGGGTTCGAGTCCCTCTAGTGGCTCTTAAAATTTACGATTTTTGATTTACGATCGTAAATCGTAAATCGTAAATCGTAAATCGTAAATCGTAAATAATTACAGGGGGTGCCCCGGAGTCGGAGAGCCGGGCCAGACTGTAAATCTGGTGCTTTACCGCTGAGTAGGTTCGAATCCCACTACCCCCACTTTACCCGCCGAAGCGCGCAGCGCGAAGGCGGGTTCTTTTGTCTTTCTTTTATAAACCTGCTCGGAGCTGTGAAAACCGCTTAAAGGTTATTAGGAAAGGGTTTAAAGCCGCCTTCGCCAAGGCTACGGCGGTTAAAGATGAGCAAGAATCGAGAACCGCCTTCGCCAAGGCTACGGCGGTTAAAGATGAGCAAGAATCGAGAACCGCCTTCGCCAAGGCTACGGCGGTTAAAGATGAGCAAGAATCGAGAACCGCCTTCGCCAAGGCTACGGCGGTTAAAGCGGTGGTAACTCAGTTGGTAGAGTGTCAGCCTTCCAAGCTGAATGTCGCGAGTTCGAACCTCGTCCGCCGCTCTAGACATGAAGTGATAAAGCGATCAAGTGATGAAGTGATTTATCGCTTATCACTTCATCACTTCATCGCTCTATCACTTTATGTAAGCTGTTGTAGCTCAGGGGTAGAGCACTTCCTTGGTAAGGAAGAGGTCGTGAGTTCAAATCTCATCAACAGCTCAAAAGAAAGTGATAAGCTGATAATTTCTCAATGTGGTAAAGACAGGTTTACAATGTTATCACATCATCACATTATCGAATTGTCACAGTATTAAACCATTTTTTTCACTTTAACTTTTAAGATTTAAAAGTCTTTTACAATGGCAAAAGAGACATTCCAGCGCACCAAGCCGCACGTAAACATTGGCACCATCGGTCACGTTGACCACGGCAAAACTACGCTGACGGCTGCCATTACCTATGTGCTTTCGAAAAAAGGTCTGGCTAAAAAAACAGACTATGATTCTATTGACGCGGCTCCTGAAGAAAAAGCGCGCGGTATCACTATCAACACCGCTCACGTAGAATATGAGACGCTTGGTCGTCACTATGCTCACGTGGACTGCCCAGGTCACGCTGACTACATCAAAAACATGATCACGGGTGCCGCTCAAATGGACGGCGCGATCCTTGTTTGTGCTGCTACAGACGGACCAATGCCTCAAACCCGCGAGCACATCCTGCTCGCTCGTCAGGTAGGGGTACCTAATATCGTGGTATTCATGAACAAAGTTGATCTCGTGGACGATCCTGAGATGCTTGAACTTGTTGACATGGAACTCCGTGAGCTGCTCACCTCGTATGGCTTCGACGGCGACAACGCCAAAATCATCCAAGGATCTGCAATCAATGCCCTTGGTGGAAGCGATCAAGCTGCTGAAGACAAGATCATGGAACTCATGGACGCTTGCGACTCCGAAATTCCGGAGCCTGTGCGCGAAACCGACAAGCCGTTCCTGATGCCTGTGGAAGACGTATTCACGATCACTGGTCGTGGTACCGTTGCTACGGGTCGTATCGAGCGCGGTGTAATCAACGTGGGCGAAGCAGTAGACATCCTCGGTATGCAGGCTGAAGGCGAAATGCTGAAGTCTACCGTAACGGGTGTTGAAATGTTCCGAAAACTCCTTGATCGTGGTGAGGCTGGCGACAACGCAGGTCTGCTGCTGCGCGGTATTGAAAAAGAAGCGATCCGTCGCGGTATGGTTATTTGTAAGCCAGGTTCTGTAAAGCCCCACAAACACTTCAAGTGTTCTGTGTACGTCCTCTCGAAAGAAGAGGGTGGCCGTCACACACCTTTCTTCAATGGCTACCGCCCACAGTTTTACTTCCGTACCACGGACGTAACCGGTGATTGCAAATTGCCTGCTAACGTAGAAATGGTGATGCCGGGTGATAACATTGAACTAGAAGTGAAACTCCTCAGCACCATCGCTATGGAAAAAGGCCTCCGCTTCGCTATCCGCGAAGGTGGCCGTACAGTGGGCGCTGGTCAGGTGACGGAGATTCTGGACTAAACAAATTAATGATGAATGATAAATGATGAATCTCTTGCTGGTCACTAAGGCAAATATTCATCATTCATCATTCATCATTAAAAAAGGGGCATAGCTCAACTGGTAGAGTGACGGTCTCCAAAACCGTAGGCTGCGGGTTCGATCCCTGCTGCCCCTGCTTAGCAAAAATAAGTTGCGAAGCGTTTCGTCGTTCGTTCCCCGTTTGAGGGCAACGGACTTTTTTAACGCAATGAGCAACATCAAAGGTTTACAATGGAAAAATTGACACTTTACCTAAAAGAAAGTTATCACGAGCTGACCAAAGAAGTGCACTGGCCTACCGCGGCGCAATTGCAAGATAGCACCATGGTGGTATTGGTTACCTCGGGCCTTCTTGCACTCATTATCTTTCTCATGGACAATGTCTGCGGTATCGTTATTAAGAAAGGTATTTACGGCCTATAACACTGGCATTGACAGGTTTCGCTGTTTACTCCTTTCTTCAATCCAAAAAGTATGAGCCAAGACAAAGAGACACCCTCCGCTAATCCTACTGCTGAGGATAGAAAATGGTACTCCCTGCGTGTTATCAGCGGCAAGGAGAAAAAAATTCAGGAACGGATACTGCTAGAAATAGAGCGTTCCGGCTGGCAGGGCTTTGTCTTCAATGTAATTGTGCCTACAGAGAAAGTTTATAAAGTGCGAAACGGAAAGAAAGTGATGCAGGAGCGCAACCTGTTGCCGGGCTATATCCTGGTCGAGGCATTCGGCTCCAAGTTGAAAGGCGATGTGGCAAAGATGATTGCGGACGTTCCCAATGTAATTCATTTTCTCGGGAAAGAAGATCCGCTCCCTATGACCCAAGTCGAAGCAAACCGCCTCTTGGGTAAGGTAGATGAAAGTGCCGAATCTGGTGAAACGCTTAGCGAACCATTCCTCGTGAATGAAACCGTGAAAATTATTGACGGGCCATTCGCAGAATTTATTGGCGATGTGCAAGAAGTGAACGAAGAAAAAAAGAAGCTCAAGGTAATCGTCAAGATATTCGGGCGCGGCACAGAAGTAGAGTTGAACTTTTTACAAGTCGAAAAAATCAGCTGACGCAGCTTGCTTGATGCCTGTTCTCCCAGGCTCGCTTCCACAAAACAAGCGCGACAGCAGTTTATAATGTGACAATGAGATAATTAGGGAATGTGATAATTGTCCATCCCCCATTATCAAATTATCAAATTGACCAATTATCACATTCGCAATCATGGCAAAAGAAGTAGACGTATATATCAAACTCCAGGTAAAAGGTGGCCAAGCCAACCCTGCACCCCCAATCGGCCCTGCCCTGGGCTCGAAAGGTGTGAACATCATGGAGTTCTGCAAGCGCTTCAATGCGCAGACGACCGAGCAAATGGGCAAAATTTTGCCGGTTATCATCTCGGTGTATAAAGACAAAACCTTTGACTTTATCATCAAGACCCCCCCGGCAGCCATCCAGCTCTTTGAGGCAGTAAAGCTTGCCCCAGGAAAAGGCTCGCCCGAACCCAACCGCAAAAAAGTAGGTTCAGTCACTTGGGACCAAGTTCGTGCCATTGCCGAAAGCAAAATGCCCGACCTCAATTGTTTCACCGTCGAGTCGGCCATGAAAATGATTGCTGGCACTGCCCGCAGCATGGGCGTGACGATCACCGGTGATTTGCCAAAGGGTCAAACAGAACAAGGAGAAATACAAAATTAATGAAGCGATAAAGCGATGAAGTGATTTTACATCACTTCATCACCCAATCACTTCATCACCAAGGGAGTCCCGCCCATCGGGACGTTATACCTTAACACACAATCAATGGCAAAGAAGTTAACAAAAAAACGCAAAGCCGTTGAAGGGAAAGTTGACCCAGACAAGCTCTACTCGCTCAACGAAGCGATGACACTTGTAAAAGAAGTCAACACGACCAAATTCAACGCATCGGTTGATGTGCACGTCCGCCTCGGGGTGGACCCTCGCAAAGCCGACCAAGCCCTGCGCGGCACAGTATCGCTGCCACACGGAACAGGCAAAACCAAGCGCGTGCTGGTGTTTTGTATGCCCGACAAGGTAGAAGAAGCCAAAGCCGCTGGTGCCGACCACGTCGGTCTTGAGGACTACATCCAAAAAGTATCGGAAGGCTGGATGGACATTGACGTGATTATCGCCACGCCCAATGTGATGGCACAACTTGGTAAAGTTGCACGTGTCCTTGGCCCACGTGGCCTGATGCCCAACCCTAAGACGGGTACGGTCACCAACGACATCGCCAACGCAGTTTCCGAAGTCAAAAAAGGTAAAATCGCTTTCCGTGTGGACAAGTTCGGTATCATACACGCCTCCATCGGGCGCGTATCTTTTACTCCTGAACAATTGGCCGACAATGCGCACGAGCTCGTGTCAACGCTTGTAAAAATGAAACCCTCTTCTTCTAAAGGTATTTACATGAAGACCGTTTCTGTAGCAAGTACCATGAGCCCGGGCATTGCGGTGGATCCAAAGTCCATCAAGGTTTAAATTGTGTATTTGGGCATTTGTTTATTCGGTTATCACCAAATAAACACTTAACCAAATAAACATTCTCTCAACACTCACCATTTCAACATAGATAGAAATGACCAGAGACGAAAAAACGGCAGCGATTGCAGAACTCAAAGAGGAACTGGGCAACACCCCTTTCTTCTACCTCACGGATTCTTCGACGCTTACCGTTGCGAAAATCAACAAATTTCGACGGTTGTGCTTTGACCAGGGCATCAAGGTCAAGGTGGCAAAGAACACCTTGATTCAGAAAGCGCTTGAAAGCGAACCCGAATCAAAAGGCTACGCAGCGCTGTATGGCAGCCTGACTGGCCCTACTACCATCCTGATTTCTTCGAACCCAAAGGCTCCGGCCAAATTGCTCGAAGAATTCCGCAAAACAGAAGAGCGCCCGCTCTTGAAAGCAGCTTACATTGACTCCTCTGTTTACATCGGCGACGAGCAACTCGCTCTGCTGGTCAAACTGAAGAGCAAAGAAGAGATGGTCGGTGAGATCATCGGCTTGCTACAATCGCCGGGTCGCCGCCTCGCCAGCCAACTCACTGCTGCCGGCTCTAAGATTGCCGGTATCGTGAAGACGCTTGAAGAACGCGGTTCTTAATGATGAATTATGAATGATAAATGATGAATCACGTTTGATATTTATCATTTATCATTCATCATTAAAAAAATTGGCTTCCAAGTTCGCACCATACCCCCATTGAACCCTCTGAAAACCTTTGTTTCCAACATTTTCGCAAACAACTTTTAAAATTCTACATCATGGCAGATTTGAAAGCACTGGCTGAGAAGCTCGTGGGCCTTACGATTAAAGAAGCCAACGAATTGGCTGGTATCCTCAAAGACGATTACGGTATTGAGCCAGCTGCTTCGGCAGTAGCCATCGCAGCTCCGGCTGGCGGCGGCGGCGGCGAAGCTGCACCTGCTGAAAAGACTGAGTTCGACGTAATTCTGAAGGATGCTGGCGCTAACAAACTCAACATCGTGAAAGAAGTGAAAAACCTTCTAGGCCTCGGCCTGAAAGAAGCAAAAGACTTAGTGGACGGCGCCCCAAGCCCGCTGAAAAGCGGTGTGAACAAGGCAGAAGCCGAATCCATCAAGTCCACGCTCGAGGCTGCTGGCGCTGTGATCGAAGTCAAGTAAGACTGGTTTTCGGGCTTACAGTGCCTTCGGTTCTTATTCCGGTACTGTTTCTCTGAATTCTTGACTTGCTTATTTCGACACCATGCTCGCTATTCACTCAAAGTACACATAGACAAACAGTTAGGCTTGGCACTCTCCCCGCGCGGGAAGTGTCAAGCCTCTTGTTGTCTGTTTTAGTGATTAGTTTATTGGTGATTGGTTTATTGGTAGATAGGAAATAATGTTTTAGTAGACCAGCCTTTCAAATCACCAATCACAAGTCCACCAATCACAAGGCCACTAATCACCAGTACACCAATCAACCAATAACCAGATTGCCAACCAGCATTTTTTGCAAAAAAATATGACCAACCAAGGCATCTCTAACGAGACATTTCCAATAACAGGCGTTCAAGAACGCACAAATTTTGGGAAAATACGTCTCGCCGGTCACTACCCTGACCTCCTCGAAATCCAGTTGAAGTCGTTCCAGGAATACTTCCAGTTGGAAACCACTCCAGACAATCGTATCAACGAGGGGCTGTACCGTGTGTTCCAAGAAAACTTCCCTATCGCCGATGCACGGAACATCTTCAACCTGGAATTCCTCGACTACTTCATTGACCCCCCGCGCTACACCATTGATGAGTGTATGCAACGTGGACTCACCTATTCGGTACCGTTGAAGGCGAAACTCCGCCTCACCTGCAACGACCCCGAACACATTGATTTCGAGACGAAAGTGCAGGATGTATTCCTCGGCAACATCCCGTACATGACCCCAAAAGGGACCTTCGTGATCAACGGGGCAGAGCGCGTTATCGTTTCGCAGCTCCACCGTTCACCGGGCGTTTTCTTTGGGCAGAGCTATCACCCTAACGGCACCAAAATCTATTCGGCACGTGTCATTCCGTTCAAAGGCGCTTGGATGGAATTTGCTACCGACATCAACCTGGTCATGTACGCCTACATTGACCGTAAAAAGAAATTTCCTGTCACCACGCTGCTTCGTGCCATCGGCTTTGATACGGACAAAGCGATTCTCGACCTGTTCAACCTCGCTGATGAGGTGGCAGTGACCCGCGAGAACATGGAAGGAGCCGTTGGCCGCAAACTTGCAGCCCGTGTGCTCAAGTCATGGACGGAAGATTTCGTGGACGAAGACACTGGTGAGGTGGTGTCCATTGCGCGTAACGAGATCATTCTCGAGCGCGATGCAATTTTGGATGAAGAGAACATCGAACTCATCTTGGACGATGATACTAATGTCCCGACCATTATCCTGCAACGCAAGGATATTGAAGAGGATTTTTCAATCATCTACAACACATTGACGAAGGACCCAACTTCCAGTGAAGTGGAAGCGGTAAACTATATCTACCGCCAGTTGCGCGGTTCTGATCCACCGGATGACGAGACGGCTCGTGGTATCATTGACAAACTGTTCTTCTCCGACAAGCGTTACAACCTGGGCGAAGTGGGCCGTTTCAAAATCAACCGCAAGCTGCTCACCAATATTGACGACAACAACCTGGTATTGACCAAAGAAGACATCATCGCCATTGTGCGCTACATTGTCTCTTTGATAAACAACAAGGCCGAGATTGACGATATTGACCACCTTTCCAACCGCCGTGTGCGCACTGTGGGTGAGCAATTGTACGCCCAGTTTGGCGTAGGCCTTGCCCGCATGGCGCGTACCATCCGGGAGCGCATGAACGTGCGTGACAACGAGGTGTTTACGCCTATTGACCTGATTAATGCGCGTACGCTCTCTTCGGTAATCAACTCGTTCTTCGGAACCAGCCAGTTGTCGCAGTTCCTTGACCAGACCAATCCGCTTTCTGAAATCACGCACAAGCGGCGTATTTCGGCACTCGGACCAGGTGGTCTTTCGCGCGAACGCGCAGGTTTTGAGGTGCGTGACGTTCACTATTCTCACTATGGCCGCCTTTGCACCATTGAGACACCGGAAGGACCCAATATCGGTCTCATCTCGACCCTTTGCACCCACGCGAAAATCAACAAGATGGGCTTTCTTGAAACGCCCTATCGCAAAGTGAAAGATGGTAAGGTAATTTTGACAGGCGATGTGGAATACTTGTCGGCAGAAGTAGAAGACAAGATGAAAATCGCACAAGCCAACTCCCCTGTAGGAGAAGGTGGTGCGTTCCTCAACGACCGTGTGAAGGCTCGTGAAAGCGGCGACTTCCCGATTTTGACTCCGGACGAACTGGAATATATTGACGTAGCGCCCAACCAGATTGTAGGTGTTTCGGCTTCATTGATTCCATTTTTGGAAAATGATGATGCCAACCGAGCATTGATGGGTTCTAACATGCAGCGCCAGGCTGTGCCGCTTATTCGCCCAAGCTCTCCTATTGTTGGAACGGGTCTTGAAGCAAAAGTGGCGCGCGACTCGCGTATGCTTATCAATGCCGAAGGCTCGGGTGTGGTAGAATATGTGGACGCCAACGAGATCACTATTCTTTACGACCGCACCGAGGAAGATACCCTCGTGTCGTTCGAGGATGCACGCAAAACATATACCCTCACCAAGTTCATGCGCACCAACCAAGGCACGTGCATCAACTTGAAACCCATTGTGCGGCGTGGCCAGCGCGTGGAAGCGGGCAACATCCTTTGCGAAGGTTATGCCACCCAAAACGGCGAACTTGCCCTCGGCCAAAACCTCAAAGTGGCGTTTATGCCATGGAAAGGCTACAACTTCGAGGATGCCATCGTGCTTTCGGAGCGCGTGGTACAAGAGGACGTTTTCTCTTCCATTCACATCGAGCACTTTGAACTTGACGTGCGCGACACAAAATTGGGCGAGGAAGAGTTGACCATGGACATCCCGAACGTGAGCGAAGAAGCCACCAAGGATTTGGACGAAAACGGCATCATCCGCATTGGAGCATGGGCAAAAGAAGGAGACATCCTCATCGGCAAAATCACGCCAAAAGGTGAAACCGACCCAACTCCGGAGGAAAAACTGCTCCGTGCAATCTTTGGCGACAAAGCTGGCGACGTGAAAGACGCTTCGCTCAAAGTGCCGCCAAGCATCAACGGGGTGGTGATTGCCAAACAACTTTTTGCCCGCGCTAAAAAAGACAAAGTGCAAAAAGAATCGGAAAAAGCACTGCTAGACAAACTCGAAGATGAGCACTTGGTAGCCTTGAACAAGTTGAAAACGATCCTTGTGGACAAAATTCAACTATTGGTCAAAGACAAAACCACCAATGGCATCCGCAGCATCTACGGCGAAGAAATGGTATCGAAAGGTTCGAAACTAAGCGTTCAAATCTTGCGCGACACCATTAAATATGAAGAAGTAGATTACCTGAACTGGACCAGCGACAAGCATACCAACCACTTGATTTCGAGGTTGTTGCACAACTACAGCATCAAGGTTAACGAGGAAGTAGGCCGTTACAAGCGCGAAAAATTCAACATCAGCATCGGCGACGAATTGCCTGCTGGCGTGTTGAAATTGGCAAAAGTGTACATTGCTAAAAAGCGCAAACTCAAAGTGGGGGATAAACTTGCAGGCCGTCACGGCAACAAGGGTATCGTGAGCCGCATTGTGCGAATGGAGGATATGCCATTCTTGGAAGACGGTACTGCGGTAGACGTGGTGCTCAACCCGCTCGGTGTGCCTTCTCGTATGAACCTTGGCCAAATCTTCGAGACGGTACTTGGCTGGTCGGGCGAAAAGCTCGGCTGCAAGTTCGCCACACCGATTTTCGACGGAGCAAAAACCGACGAGATCGCAGCATGGATCGAAAAAGCAGGTTTGCCGGAACTCGGCCAAACGTATCTCTCTGATGGCGAAACGGGCGACCGTTTCCACCAAAAAGCGACCGTTGGCGTAATTTATATGCTCAAGCTTTCGCACATGGTGGACGACAAAATGCACGCTCGCTCCATCGGGCCATACTCGCTCATCACGCAGCAGCCTTTGGGTGGTAAAGCCCAGTTCGGCGGTCAGCGTTTTGGTGAGATGGAGGTGTGGGCGCTCGAAGCGTATGGCGCATCAAGCATCCTGCAAGAGTTGTTGACCTACAAATCGGACGACATTCAAGGCCGTGCAAAGGCTTACGAAGCCATTGTAAAAGGCGACAACTTGCCTGATGCTAACATTCCAGAGTCGTTCAACGTACTTGTGCACGAGTTGCGCGGCTTGGCGTTGGATGTGAAATTTGAATAACGACTTGACTGGTTGTGCCACACCTTCAAGGTGTGGCACAACTTACATAATTAGACTATGTTACAAAGCCTTCGCAAAGAGTTCAACCTGTTGAAATTCAACACAAAACTCTACTTGGCTGGGACATACTTTACGCTCTTTGAAAAAACCTACAAGGTGGAAGGCCTGGATTTGGTGATACCGTTCAATTTGACGAATATAAGATTCAGGGGACAGTTCCCGATCAATTTTTACGAGAAACAGGAGCGGCGGTATTTGAGGCAGTATTTGCCGAAAGATGCCACCGTACTCGAATTGGGAGCTTGTCTTGGCGTGGTGTCTTGCATTACCAATCGCATGCTGGATCATCCAGAACGACATGTGGTGGTGGAAGCAAACCCCAACTTGGTACCTATAGTAGAAGAGAACAAATCGCGAAACAAATGCAGTTTTCACATTGAACACTGCATCGTATCTAAAAACCCGGTCAACGAGTTCTTTATTGGGAAAAACATCCTGACAAGCAGCAACCGCCGCCAAACCACTGAAAAAATCAGTGTCGCGGGAAAAACAGTGGCTGATTTAGAGGGCAAACACGGGTTGAAATTTAACGTGCTGATGATGGACATTGAAGGGGGCGAACTGGATTTCTTGCGCGAAAACCGTGAAAAGTTGAAAGACCTGAACGTGATTTTCGTGGAAGTACACCCGCACCGCGACATTCTTTCACCAGAAGACGTGGCTGAATGTAAATCAATTGTGGAAACGGCTGGTTTTGAAAAAGTAGTGGACGACACCAATTTTTGGGTTCTAGTACGCCGGAAATCTTTTCCGGCCTAAGCAAGCGGAACAGATTTCCGCATTATATTATGGACATCATCTCGACTTGGATTTATCTAGACAGCCCGGAAGAACGTTCTGAATATCCGCAAGTAGGCCAACAATCGCACCTGTTTGAATTTCAGAAAACCTATTGGAGATGTATTGCAGTGTTCTTTGCTTGTAGCGTTCATTTCAATCCGGGAAGACGGCATGTTTTGTTTACCAACAAACCCAAAGCCGAACTTCCTGACATCGACGGATTAGACTTGCAATCGTTTCTAGTCGAGCGGAATGTGGAGGTAGTTACCATCCCCATGACCTGGCAAACACCACAAGGATATTATCCAAAATGGCGCAATCAGTTCTTTGTTTTTGATATTTTTCGATATTTTGAGCAACATTTTGAGGGCGATGGTTCCTCATTCCTGCTGCTCGATTCTGACTGCATCATCCGGCATTCGCTTGATGAACTTTTTGCCAACATCCGCGAAAAAGGGCTCTTGGTAATCCCAATGCCTTTTGGAGAAGACCATGATATCAACGGGATTACGCGAAAGGACATGCGGCAGATTTATACTGATCTTGACGGGAAGGACCCCGGTTTTAATCCGGTTTATTACGGCGGAGAATTTTTTGCCGCCACCTTGGAAAACGTAAAACGAGTCAATCAGATGTTTCCGCCGGTATGGGAGGCGATGATGCAGCGGTTTAAGGAGGGGAAAAAGAAGTTTCATTACGAAGGCCCGACGCTCAGTTACCTGTATTACCGAATCGGGAAATTTGGCATCGCCGACCGATTTGTCAAACGTATCTGGACTGCGGTCAAATACAGCAATGTGGAACCTGGCGATTTTGACTTGCATATATGGCACGTGCCTGCTGAAAAGAAAGAAGGCATCGCGCTTTTGTTGAGAAAAATAGTGGCGGGTGATTTTTTCAATAAGCCAGATTCAGCACTTGTGAAAGAGATGGGCGGCTATTTAGGAATACCAAAACGGACACAGTATTTGAACCTCAAGCACTTTTTGAAACATACCAGGGTGTATCGGTGGCTGAAAAAAGGGTAACTTTGAAAAAACTTTTTGCAATGACTACACTCACTTTCGATTTGCCAAAAACGGCCAGTTTTCGAGAAAGCGAACTTCGCATCTCGCTGGCAACAAAATTGTTTGAACGAAAAAAACTGACGCTGACGGAGGCTGCAAGGCTCGCTGAAATGTCGGAAGAGGCTTTTCTTGAATGGATGGCCCAAGAAGATGAGATGCAAGAAAACTTGACCCAAGCGCAATACGAACGGCTCGATCATTTGAAAAAAATAGTCTGCCAGCCAGAGCATCAAGTTTCTGACAATGATGTGTGGGCGGGTACAAGGTTGAAACAGCGATGAAACTCATTTGGTCAGACGAAGCCGTTACGCGATTTCAAGAAGCTAGCGAGTATTTGGAAACCAATTTTTCATCGCAAACGGCCCACAATTTTGAGCAACGAGTATTTAGGCCAAAGAATTTGTGCGGCAACACCCAGCGTCGGGCCGCCCTTCAAAAGTACCAGGCGTTCGATATTGGTTGATTGACCGTCACAGAAGGCTCTATTATGAAGCCGATGAAACCAACCAGGTTGTTTATATTCTCGACATTTTCGACACAAGACAAGACCCAGAAAAATCAAGTTTTTAAACCTTTACAACAAAACCTGTTCAATAAAATTCTCAACTGCACAATATGCCTTTCAAAAAGAAGAGCAACAAGACCGATCAAGGCTTCGAAAGCATAACCATTGCGCTCGCAAGCCCCGACGAAATCCTTGAGCGCAGCTACGGCGAAGTGCTCAAGCCCGAGACCATCAACTACCGCTCCTACAAGCCGGAGCGCGATGGCCTCTTCTGCGAGCGCATTTTTGGACCTGTGAAGGACTACGAATGCTACTGCGGTAAATACAAACGTATACGCTATAAAGGCATCGTGTGCGACCGCTGCGGCGTGGAAGTGACAGAAAAGAAAGTGCGTCGCGAGCGCATGGGGCACATTCGCCTTGTGGTGCCGGTGGTGCATATCTGGTTTTTCAAAAGCCTGCCCAACAAAATTGGCTACATCCTCGGACTCTCTTCGAAGAAATTGGAGAGCGTCATCTATTACGAGCGCTATGTGGTCATTCAGCCGGGCGTGAAAGAATCTGAGGGCATCCCCAAGATGCACTTGCTGACCGAAGAAGAATATCTGGAAATCTTGGACGCCTTGCCAAAAGATAACCAGAGCCTCGACAACTCACACCCCGACAAGTTCATCGCAATGATGGGCGCCGAGGCCGTGTTCACGCTTTTGAGCATCCTCAACCTTGACGACCTCTCGGCATCCTTGCGCCACGATGCGCACGCCGAGACGAGCATGGCCAAAAAGACGGAAGCCAACAAACGCCTCCGCGTGGTGGAAGCATTCCGCGATGGTTTGGAAGGCTCCGGCCAACGCCCCGAGTGGACCATTATCCAATATCTCCCGGTGGTTCCTCCAGAATTGCGCCCCTTAGTGCCGCTCGACGGTGGCCGTTTCGCGTCGTCCGACTTGAACGACCTGTACCGCCGCGTTATCATTCGCAACAACCGTTTGAAACGCCTTTTGGAAATCAAAGCGCCAGAGGTAATTCTGCGGAACGAAAAGCGGATGTTGCAAGAGGCTGTTGACTCACTGTTCGACAACTCACGTAAATCCAACGCCGTGAAAGCTGAAGGCGGTCGTGCATTGAAATCATTGTCCGACATCCTGAAAGGCAAACAAGGCCGTTTCCGTCAGAACCTGCTCGGTAAACGTGTTGACTACTCTGGCCGTTCGGTCATCGTAGTAGGCCCAACGCTCAAACTGCACGAGTGCGGTATCCCGAAGGCTATGGCAGCAGAATTGTTCAAGCCGTTCATCATCCGCAAACTCATCGAGCGCGGCATTGTGAAAACGGTTAAATCTGCAAAGAAACTTGTGGACCGCAAGGACCAGGTTATCTGGGAGATACTCGAAAATATCCTGCGTGGCCACCCGGTTATGCTCAACCGTGCTCCAACGCTGCACAGATTGTCTATCCAGGCATTCCAGCCGCGTATTATTGAGGGCAAGGCCATCCAGTTGCACCCGCTCGTTTGTACGGCTTTCAACGCCGACTTTGACGGTGACCAAATGGCGGTGCACGTGCCATTGAGCCAGGCTGCCATTTTGGAAGCCCAAGTGTTGATGCTTTCGAGCCACAACATGCTAAACCCACAAGACGGCTCTCCAATTACCCTGCCTTCGCAGGACATGGTATTGGGCTTGTACTATTTGACAAAAGAAAGAAAAAGCATCCCCGGTTCCCCGGTTATCGGCGAGGGCAGAAGGTTCTATTCGGCTGAAGAGGTCGGCATTGCATACAATGAAGGTCAACTGGACCTTCACGCTTCTATCGAGTGCCGCGTACCGGTGACAGAAAATGGTGAAATTGTACACCGCCGCATCAAAACCACGGTAGGTCGGGTACTATTCAACCAGGCCGTTCCTGAGGGGGTTCCGTACATTGATGAATTGTTGACCAAAAGAAACCTGAAAGGCATTATCAGCGGGATTTTGAACCGTACCAGTTTCAAGCAGACCGCAGAATTTCTCGATGCGATTAAGGAATTAGGCTTTGGCTGGGCGTTCAAAGCGGGCCTTTCGTTTAACCTCGGCGACCTTGTTATCCCCGATCTGAAGAAAAAGGCCCTCGAAGCAGCTCAGGCCGAAGTGGACGAGGTGTGGGACAACTACAACATGGGCCTTATCACCTACAACGAGCGCTACAACCAAATCATTGACAAGTGGACGTTTGCGGACAACCGCATCACCGACCAGTTGATGAAAGAATTGACCACCAGCAAGCAGGGCTTTAACTCTGTGTTTATGATGCTTGACTCTGGTGCGCGTGGTTCGAAACAACAAATCAAACAGCTCTGCGGTCTTCGTGGACTGATGGCAAAACCCCGTAAATCCGGCGATACCGGCGGTGCAATCATCGAGAACCCGATCCTTTCCAACTTCCTGGAGGGCCTCTCGGTACAAGAATTCTTTATCTCCACCCACGGTGCTCGTAAAGGTCTGGCCGATACGGCTTTGAAAACGGCTGACGCTGGTTACCTCACCCGTCGTCTGGTAGACGTAGCGCAAGACGTTGTAATCCGCGAAGTGGACTGCAACACCCTGCGCGGCCTCGATACCACGGCGTTCAAAGAAGGCGAGAAAGTCATCGTGAACCTGAAAGATCGTATCAAAGGCCGTTACAGCCTGCACGATATTTACAATCCGGACACGGAAAAACTGCTTGTTTCGGCGGGCGAGTACATCACCGACGAGGTCGCGAATGAGATTGAAGCGGCAGAAATTGAATCTGTAAACATCCGTTCTGTGCTTACCTGTGAAAGCCGCCACGGTGTGTGCGCCAAGTGTTACGGGAAAAACCTCGCCACGGGTCGTATCGCCGAAATGGGCGACGCGGTAGGTATCATCGCTGCACAATCCATTGGTGAACCCGGCACACAGTTGACACTGCGTACCTTCCACACAGGTGGTACGGCCATGCTGTCGCAAACCGAAAACACCCTTACTGCCCGCGCGACGGGTAAACTTGAATTCGACTCTATTCGCACGGTTGATGGTACAGATTCCGATGGTAAACCAGTACAGGTAGTCGTGTCGCGTACGGGTGAAATCCGCATGGTGGACACCAAATCCAACCGCGTACTTGCCAACAACTACATCCCTTACGGCTCCTTCCTTTTTGTGAAAGAAGGCCAAGAAGTACAGCGTGGTGACAAGATGTGCGAATGGGATCCGTTCAACGCCGTGATTGTCAGCGACTTTACAGGGGTAATTCGTTACAACAGCCTGGAAGAAGGAGTCAATTACCGCATGGACCGTGACGACCAAACAGGCTTCGCCGAGAAGATTGTAATCGAGAGTAAAAACAAAAAGAAGATTCCTTCACTCACCGTTTTGAACGCCAAAACCGGAGAGGAGCTCAAAAACTTCTCGCTCCCGGTAGGCGCATACATCACGGTTGAAGACAACGATGAAGTGAAATCCGGTCAGCAAATCGTGAAAATTCCGCGTAAGCTGGGCAAAATCGCCGACATCACGGGTGGTTTGCCACGTGTAACCGAACTCGTGGAGGCGCGTACACCTTCCAACCCGGCAGTAGTTGCCGAGATTGACGGTGTGATAACCTTTGGTGGCATCAAACGGGGCAATCGTGAGGCGTTCATCAAAGCCAAGGACGGCCAGGAGCGCAAATACATGGTACCGCTTACAAAGCACGTTCTGGTACAACACGAAGATTTCGTGCGTTCCGGCACAGCAATCACGGAAGGGACTATTTCGGTGAAAGACATCCTCGCTATTCGTGGGCCGTTTGCGGCTTCGCAATACCTCGTGAACGGTGTGCAGGAAGTTTACCGCGCCCAAGGCATCAACATCAACGACAAGCACCTTGAGGTGATCGTTCGCCAAATGCTGCGTCGCCTTGAAATTGTGGACCCAGGGGATACGCACTTCCTCACGGGCGAACCTGTGGAGCGCAACGAGTTTGTAGATTACAACGACTGGATTTACGACAAAAAACTCGTACTCGACAGTGGCGAAAGCACCAAACTAAAGCCAGGTGCATTGGTTACCCTGCGTCAAATCCGTGAAGAGAACTCCTTCTTGAAGCGCAACGACAAAAAACTTGTGGAATACCGGGATGCAACGTCAGCCACGGCAGTTTCCATGCTGTTGGGTATCACGAAAGCATCGCTCGGCACGGAATCCTGGATTTCGGCGGCATCGTTCCAAGAGACCACCAAGGTGCTTTCCACCGCGGCCATCGCTGCCAAGAAAGACTTCCTGATGGGCTTGAAAGAGAATGTAATCGTGGGCAAGAAAATTCCGGCGGGTACTGGTATGCGCCTGTACAACAATCTGCAAGTAACTGGTTCTGGTCGCCCATTCCGTGAGCAGACAGAAGGAGTTGCAGAAGAAGTGGAATAACGGAGGTTTTCACGCCTTCGAACACCGAACGGCTTTTTGACCTCGCAATCAGGCCTCTGGACATCAATTTGATGTTCGGAGGCCTGTGTTTTTAATAGCCCTTCCAGCCAGCAGTCTTGCTATGCCCCTGTTTTTCTGACAAAAGAAAAGAGCATGACTTAAGGGTCATGCTCTTTTTCGATTCAATTTTCTTTGTAATTAACGTGAGTTTTGAGTAGTCTTCGGTTTTGGGGTTTCAATTAGAACCGCGTAGCGGTGGCATTTTGGTAGCCCGAAAGGGCGTTTGGGAATACGAACCGCGTAGCGGTGCATTATATCGCGGAAATAATGTCACCGCTACGCGGTTCTGAAAAACATTTAACGCTGACGCTACCATAATGCCGCCGCGATGCGGCTTTTTTTATGCTACAATACCTGCATCAATTCCCAAAATTCAGGTGCTTGATTGAATAGTAGCAAATGGTGCCAAAACCAAATGCCAGCATGGAGTGGAACAGCACAAAAGCAGTGTTGTCTGTTGCCAGGCCAATAATTGCGGATGCTAAGAACACGAGGGACATCACTCCTTCAGCAATCGTGACCCAGGAAATTTTACGCGCCATATACGAGGCTTTTTGCAAGGAATTTTGTTGCTGTCCTCCATTGCCACCGTATTTCGGAGTCCGCACGAAGGCCGATACCTTGCCGCGCAAACCTTCCACCACTGCCACCGCATTGTAGAGCGAAAGCCCCAAAGACATTGGCATGAACGAAAGGAACAAGCCAAAGAAGCGAGCTTTTTCCCAGAACGTAGCTGGTGCTGTGCGATTGAGCGCTGCCGTGATGTTTGCTGTGTAAGAGATGGCTGCCACAGAGAACAAACCCAATACTGAGAAAGAAAGGAAGTGCGTGGAAATGCCCAATTCGCTAAACGCGAACGCCAGGGGCACGCTGCTCACCGCTGCGATGAACACCCACAAAAATACCCCATAGGCCGTCAATTGACTTATGGCGTGCATCTTCTGAATGCCATTGAGCTTGTCGGTGTTCCAAACGAGTTTCATGAGTTTGCGCACGTTTTGTGCACCACCTTTGTTCCAGCGGAATTGCTGTCCTTTCAGCGCGTTCATGTCCACAGGCAATTCAGCAGGGCTGCCGAGTTTTTCCAAATATTGGATTTTGTAGCCCAGGATTTGAGCGCGGAAGCTCAGATCGAGATCTTCGGTGAGCGTATCGCTTGCCCAACCACCGGCTTCGTTGATCACATCTTTGCGCCACACGCCGGCAGTGCCGTTGAATTGGAGGAGCAGGTTGCCGTACGAACGGCCAGCTTGTTCTACCGTAAAGTGTACGTTCAATTGGAGCGCCTGGAGCTTGGTCAACATGCTGTAGTCAGCATTGATATGCTCCCATCGTGTTTGTACGATGGCTACCTTAGGATCTTCAAAATACGCCATCGTAGTGCGCAGGAAATCTGGGCGTGGCGTGAAGTCAGCGTCAAAAATGGCGATGAATTCACCCCGCACCAAAGGCATTGCCTCTTGGAGCGCACCGGCTTTGTAGCCCTGGCGGTTCACGCGGTGTACGTGTTCAATATCAAAACCTTGTGCGCTAAGTGCAGCAACTTTTGCAGCCACAATGCCCACTGTTTCGTCTGTTGAATCGTCGAGGACTTGAATTTGGAAACGGTCTTTTGGGTACTCCTGAGCAGCCACGTAGTCCATGATGCGCTCAGCAACGTACATCTCGTTGTACATGGGAAGTTGGACCGTCACGAAGGGTGCGTTTTGGTCGGTTGCACCGTATTGTTTGTATCGAATCTCTGGGTTCTCCTTGTGGTACTTTTTGTAGAGGTACAACAAGTGGAATTGCAGAAGCGCGTAAACCGTCACCCCACTCATGGCGAGGAAATAGATAAGCAGCATCAGGTAGCCAAAATCAACAAAGGCTTGATACTGAAATGCTTCGAAAAGAGAATGAATACCGAACATATATGAGTTGCTGAATTGTTTCTTTTTGGATGTTTGATTATTTGTTGATTTGGTTATTTGAGTGCCCAAGCTTGGGTGCTCGAATAACCAAATCAACAGATAACCAAATCAACATTATATCAAATTAACAGGCGAAAAATAGTCGTTATGATTTTCCAGCCTGCCAAAATTGTCCCGCGAATCGTTCCTGAAACCTTGCTATGCCCTGCGGCTCTTTTTCGATAACGCACAGGAACTTCTGCGCAATCGAGTTTCGTTTTTGCTGCCCGGACCTGCATTTCCACCGTCCAGCCAAAGTTTTTGTCGCACATCCCCAGGGCTTTCAGTTTATCCCATCGGATGGCTCGAAAAGGGCCGAGGTCGCTGAATTTGTATCCGTAGAACAAGCGAATCATGGCAGGGGCCAACCAATTCCCGAATTGCTGCGGGAAAGTCATGGCACCTGACTCCATTCCGCCTAGCCGCCGCGAGCCGATCACTAGATCTTTTCCGTCGTTCAAAATTGGAGCCACCACTTTTGGCAGTTCCTCTGGGAAGTCTGAATAATCGCCATCCAGAAAGACCACGATTTCGGGTTGTTCGGACGGCGGCATATTTTCCAAGTAACGCATTCCGGCCAGACAAGCATTCCCATATCCACGTTCTGGTTGGCTCACCACTACTGCTCCGGCCAATTTAGCCACTTCCGCTGTCCTGTCTGTTGAGCCGTTGTCGCAAACAATGACCTGTCGAACCCATGTTTTCGGGAGATTGGCCAGTACCAGCGGCAACGCTTTTTCTTCATTCCAGGCCGGAATCAGCACGTCAATCTTTGTTTTTTGCTCCATTCTACTCTATGAGGCCTGGCATACAGACTTTTGCCCTTCCTAAAGCGCAGCAAATGTAACGAAAGCAGTTAAGAGAAAGTTAAAACGCTTTAAGATTTCGAGGTTAAAGTTTTGCAAACGAGTGTCGTGCTTTGTCCTTGAACATTGCAGATGCAGAAAGCATGGGGAATTTACCCAAGCCCAGCATGCTCCAAATCATGTTTTATGGATGTTGAAGAATCATGCCGGAGATTTCTGTCATCCTCTTTGCAAGCCTCCCCCTCAGAAGGATGTTTGGTTTCTGCATTTTGCACAATTCGGGATTAATCTTTGGAAAAGCCTTTGCTTAAAGCAGTTTTTCAAAGACGAACCTCCTGTTTTGGGAAAATTGACCATCGGTGGGTGTTAAAAAATTAACACTCTGAAGTATATATATGAGGAAGCAATCTCCGCTCAGAAATTAGGAGTACGAATGGCTGTGAAGTGACCGTAGCCTACAACGCGCCGAGTCTTCAGATAGGCGCGTTCGATTCACCAGAAACGAATTATTTTAACTAAATTATAAGGACATTCTTGTGATACTACAGGAGATTTAGACGTTTACACACAGTTCAACTAAACAACGAACCTTACAAATATGAAATTTCAATTTTTGATCAAGTCATTGCCCGCCACCCTTGCAGCACTTTTCTTCGCATTTACGCTCCACGCACAAAAAGACCCTGGCACTTCGAGAACAGCAAAACCTTTGAGTCAAGATGCAATCGAAGCTTCTGATGATGTAAAATACTCCGAATATTCCAAGGGTTTGAATTTGACGGCAGACCAAAAAGCCGCCTTTAAAAAGGCAGACCAGGAATATAAAACCAAAGCAAAAGCGGCAAAAAATGCAAAAAAAGAAGAGATGCAGCGCTTGCGGGGAGAACGTATCCGTGCGCACAAAGCAACACTCTCTACAGAACAACTAAAGAAATATGATGAGATGCTGGCTCAGAAAGATGCGAAGCGCAAGGAGAAACAGGCCCAAAAACAGCAACAAAAAGCAGCGAAAAAGGCCGAGAAGAAAAGCAAAAAGCAATAATGTTAGTCAGATAAAAAGCAAAAGCGGCGATGAGTTATCATCGCCGCTTTTATTTTATGTTGGGTCACAAGGACTCGAACCCTGAATAACAGAACCAAAATCTGCTGTGTTACCATTACACCATGACCCAATTTCCGCTGTTGATATTATCCTTTCGGAAAGCCTGCACCCATTAAAAAAGTAAGGAGGGCTTCAAAAGCGCGTGCAAAGGTAGGCTTACTATTTTTCGTGTGCAAGGCAGCCCGAAATTTTTTTCTCATTTCACAACCTGTACCAATATTGGGTACGGTAAAACGGCCCGATGAAGCCCCGCACGACGATCGTGTTGGGATCGCCTTTTTTGAGCCACATCTTGCAGGTGTACCACTTTCCTTTTTCGGGGTCGAGGATGCTGCCAGATTGCCAAAGGCCCTCTTTTTCTTTCATGTCAACCAGGAAGATCATGCCGAGCACTGGCTTGTTTTTGCGGTCGCCGGGACATGGTACGCAAATCTGGTCGGACTTGTGCTTTAGCATTTTTGTTACTTTCCCATACAATTTTCCGTCGGCGAGAAAGAGTTCAACATGGCTTTTGGCTTCGTTGGTTTCATCGTCAATGGTTTTCCAATTGCCAGTAATGGATTGGGAATGAATTGTGCCGAGCACTAACAATGAAAGCAAGAATGAGAGGCTTTGTTTCATAGAAGTTTGGCGTTTTTGCACGATGGAAGGGGGGCTTCGTGCGGTAGGGAAAATGAAAAGCCTTGCCCGTAGTAAACCCTGCCGAGCAAGGCTTTGGGTGCATTAAGCAGCTGCCTTTTTCTGAGCAGCCCGCATTTTGCGTGGGTTGGGGCGGCTTTTGCCATTGGTGCCCCGGCGAATTTTGCCGCGCTTTGATTTGAAATCTCCTTTGCCCATGAGTGGTAATGCGTTGTTTTTGTAAAAATGAGGGGCAAATGTACACATTTAGTGGGATTTTCAAGCAGCTGTTCTTACAAGGACGTTTTACCTTTGGCAGCTCACAAATTCAGATTTGCTCAATCTTGCATGAAATCAATGCTACCCATTCTCTTGCGCACCCTCTTGGTTTTTGTTGTCGCTTGCGGGCTTCAATACTTTATCCCTTGGTATATTCTTGCCGGTGTGGGCGCACTGGCGGGGATTTTTTTGTTAAAAACCAGTGATGACCGCGCCTCCGCGCTCGGTATGATCATCGGGAGCGTGGCGTTTGCCATCTTTGCGTATGCTATGGCGCAGATTTTTCCAGTAGCAGGATAGTATGATTTTGGATTTTGGATTTACGATTTTGGATTTACGATTTTGGATTTACGATTAATTTGATCCGAAGCAGGCAAGGTTCGCCCCTTCTTCGGATCAAATTAATCGTAAATCCAAAATCGCAAATCCAAAATCCACTTATATGCTTCTCCAAGTCGAAAAAATCCACGCTTGCAGCGGCCACAATGCCGCACTCTACGCCCTCGCACCGGGCCGTACAGACCGGCATTTCCTCTCGGCGGGTGGTGATGGCTGGGTGGTGGAATGGGATTTGGACGACCCTGAAACAGGCAAACTCGTGGCATCAGTCGAGACACAGTGCTTTTCACTGTGCGCACTCCCCGACCGCAACCGTATTGTAGCGGGCAATATGAACGGCGGCATACACTGGATTGACCGTCAATCACCCGAGCTCACGCGCAATGTGCAGCACCATAAAAAGGGCGTTTATGCACTGGAATCCGTTGGCGACTGGCTTTTCAGCGCAGGTGGCGACGGGTTTCTGACTCGTTGGGAGGCGGACAATGCCCGCACGTTGGAAAGCCTGCAACTCTCCCACCAGTCGCTTCGCACCATAGCTTATTCAGAAAAAAAAGGCGAAATCGCTGTCGGTGCCAGCAATCAATGCATTTACTTCCTTGATGCTGAAACACTTGCCATAAAAAGGGTTTTGGACAACGCGCACACAAACTCCGTTTTTGCGCTTGCTTATTCACCCAACGGGAAATATCTCCTGAGCGGTGGTCGCGATGCTATGCTGCGCGTTTGGGATTTGGAAAATCATTGCACCCTGCGCTCCGAGCAGCCCGCGCATTGGTACACGATCAACCACTTGGCCTTTTCTCCCGATGGCCTGCTTTTTGCCACCGCGAGCCGCGACCGTACCGTAAAAATCTGGGATGCCCAATCTTTTGAACTGTTGAAAGTGGTGGACACGCTGCGGTTTGGCGGCCACACGCGCTCGGTGAACCGGCTGCTTTGGCGCTCAGATTGCCTCGTCTCTTGTGGAGACGACAGGCTGGCAATGATCTGGAAAATTACTGCACAATGAAAAAACCGTCCGAACCTTTATGCTGGTAAAGTGGCATGAGGATCAATCCTTTTTCGGGCGAAAGCACCGGGCCGTGTACATCATCGGCGAGATGCTCGCCTTGCTGAATGGGCTGAAAATTGGCGTAGCCGAGTCGCATCTTAAATTCATCTGCGGCCTCAATATGGTGCACATAGCGAAAACGAACCACTGGCGGAACGTATGTCAAAAAGGGCAGTGTAAGGTTTTCTGCAAATTCCGTTAAGTCATTTTGGGCAATACAACGCATGGTCCTCAAGCAACGCACCACAGCGATAACCGAACGTGAAATGGCGTGGGGAGATTCGTGTTGGCCAGCCTCAAAGGCTACGCAGAGGGGGGGGGGAGGGTGGTGTTGATCTGCCTTCGCTAAATCTATGGCGGGTAAATTGGTGAAGCCGCCTTCTTTTGCAAATCCCAGCAAGGTTCCTGATATACTTTCTTGCAAGCCTACAATGGCGGGGGCGCCGAGGTGTTTGGCAAGTTGGAGGCTTTCTCCTTCATCGGTTGGGATGGAGAATACTCCGCCCTCGGCAGAAGTGGTGTGCAAGTCAAGGAAGACGGTAGCCTCTGCTTTAAAAGACTGACATTCAGCAGATATGCGGTCGAAAAGATGCTTGACTTCGCGATGCTCCGTCCTTAAGTTTTCCAGTTTGGAAGCGGCTGTTTCTTCCAATAAATCCGCCGTCCATATTCGGTTGAGGTCGCGCTCCATGAAGCGTTGGCGCAATATGTAGGCTTGCGCATTGCCGATTAAGCCCACTAGTTTTCCATGGAACAGAAAATCAGGGTTGTCCCGGCGTTCCTGCTCGAGGGCCTCAAAAACCATCTCCAAAGCCTGCACCCCAGCAGGCTCGTTGCCGTGTAAGGCTGCGATTACGATGATGAGCGGGCCGGGCAATTCGCCCTCGAATGTACCGATGGTTCGTGTGTTAAAATGGCAATCCAACATAGAAATGTTTGATTCAGATAGAGCGAAGAATCCAATTCTCAAGTTGGATGCGATCGATTCGAGAGAATTCAGACGTATTTTCAGTCACCATATTCCAGCTCAGCCAATGTAATTTCGGAGATGAAGCAGTTTTCCAAACCGACCGACCGAAGTTTTACATCAAGGTTGAAGGCGCCTCTCAAAAAATGGACACAAATATTGGTGTCAAGTAGGTATTTCACAAGGAGATTTCACGGGTTTGGTTCACTCTTGCAGATCGGATACTCTCTGCTAATTCGTCGCATGATTTGTCAGAAGGCCAACTACCGTACAATGCAGTAATAGGGTCACTGCCATTCAGGTCATTTTTTATGGTAGCGGTATCTTCTTTCCACTCAAAGCGGATATGCAAGCGGCGAAGCAAATCAGATAAAAACTCCCATTCGGATTGGCTGCGCAGTTTAAGCGTAACAACTTTCATAATCCCAATTTTGAGCAAAAGTAAGGAAAAAATAAAACAGGGAGTATTTCACTCGTACGGGTTTACCCCTAAAAACCTGCCCGTAGAAAGCCTGAATTTAAGGTCTTGTTAGCAATTACACCCGGCTTCGCCTACTTGTTTTCTCTAATAGGTCGTTAACTTGGCCTTCACAATCATTCATCTTACTACCTGTTTTCTTATGCATAATTTTAAATTCTTACTGCCCTTCGCTTTGTTAGCCAGTGTTTTTGTGGCCTGCAACAAAGACAGTTTTTTCGCTAGCAGTGCAACGGTCAATGCCACTTTTGCTGGGCGAGTCATTGACGAAAACGGCCAAGCCATCAGTGGCGCGCAAGTCCGTGTGGAGGGCGAACTTGCCACCACCGATGCGAACGGCGTTTTTCGTCTCCGCCCCATGCGCGTCGCTTCTGACAACGCAAAATTGATGGTCACCAAAATTGGTTATTTCGAGTTCAGTCGGGCCTTTTATGTCGAAGACGATGCCATGCAAATCGTTACCATTCAATTGCTCCAAAAAGAGCAAATCGGCGCAATAAGCGCCGCTTCGGGAGGCACGATACAATTGCCGGGAGGTGCTACACTGGTGTTCCCGGCGGGCGCGTTCGTGGATGAGCGCAACAATGCTTACAACGGCATGGTGCGGGTTTTTGCCCGGCGGCTTGATCCTGCTTCGCCAGATTTTGCACTGAATATGCCCGGCGATATGCGCGGAATCGGCCAAGCAGGCGAACAGCAAGTCCTCGGCAATTACGGCATGTTAGGCGTAGAACTTCAAAGCCAATCTGGACAGGAATTGCGTATCCGCCAAGGCAACCAGGTTGAAATACGTTTGCCTATTGCCTCCACCCAGGTCGCTTCAGCGCCCTCTGAAATCACGCTTTGGCACTACGATATCTTACAAGCCCGTTGGTTGGAGGAAGGAAAAGCCCAACGTGTTGGAAATGAGTATGTTGGCCATGTGAAACACTTTTCATTTTGGAGTTTCAGCACCGCTTACAACCTAGTGCTACTGGACGGAAAAGTGTTTTTGGTAGACGATCAGCACCCTTTGAAAGGAGCTGTGATTCGTCTTACGATGACTACTGATTCCTCCAAGGGCTACGCGACCACCAATTCAAAGGGAGTATTCAAAGGGCCTGTCCCGATGGGCGAAACCTTTATCATGGAAATCCAGAACGAATGCGGAGAGGTCATTTTTACGCAAAACGTAGGCCCGTACAATGAAAATACTACGATGCCTGACGTAATCGTGCCGAACAATGGCACTCATACCGTGGATGTAAGCGGTCGCTTGCTCGACTGCTCGGGTGCACCCATTAAAAATGGTTATGCACAAGTGTTTTTGGGCAATTTCAAGTGGATAGGCTTCACGGGCACAGACGGTACATTTTCAATCAGCAAAATTCGCTGCGACACAAGTGTGGGAACCGGCACGCTTATCGGTTTCGACCTGCAAAACCATAAACAGAGCGCAGCTGATACTATTTCCGTGCCACCCAATGCTGTGGCCATTGGCGACCTTGCCGTGTGCGACTCGCTCAGCGAATTTATCCGCTTCAGTCTTGATTTCAACGATTTTGTGATCGCAGTGCCCGTGGGCGGCGTAATTGCGAACCAGGGTATGCGCACGTTCTTGAACGGTTACAGCAGTGCACAACAGGATGTGGGCATTTCCATGGAATTCCTTAGCAACGGTCAGCCAGGCACTTTCTCGCTCAGCAACTTGTATGTGAACACCTTGACCTGGAACGCCGGGGCTAGCGGAGTGAACATCGAAGTAGTTGAGCCAGGCGTTGCCGTAGGCGACCTGATCATCGGCACATTTGACGGAACGTTTATTGACCAATTTGGCATAACGCACACCCTCAGTGGAGAGTACCAGGTAAGGCGAGATTATTGATCATCAATATTCCTTTGAGGAATGAATTAACATACCATAGAAAACAATTCGTGTGCATAAAATGCGGCACGGCGTAAGGCTGTGCCGCATTTTTTAGTGCTAAACCTCGTAGGTTTTCAAAACCTACGAGGTTTTGGGAGAAGTGAAAAACTTTCTCAACTGAGCCATCTACCTTCGCCTCTGACAAACATTTTCAGACATATGAAAAACACGCTCCTGCTCCTTTTCCTCCTCGCGTTAGGCTGTACCCCCAAATCTACCCTTCCCGTTGATATAAAGCCCGTCATGCCAGTTTCTGCCCCTTTGAGCGGAATCGAAGCCCTTCAAAACGGCCCCATGCTCGGCTACGTAGAAATGAAAGAAGCCCTGGTGTGGGTACAAACCAAAACATTCGCCGGGGTGCAGGTAGAGTATTGGGAGCTGGGCAAACCAGAACAAAAATGGCGCACGGATGTGGTACAGACCTACAAAAACAGCGCGTTCACCGCCAAGTGCATCGCCGACCAACTGGAGCCGGGCCGCAGTTACGAATATCGAGTGGAGATAAACGGTGATTCAGTACTGCTCGCCTTTCCCACTATTTTCAAGACTCAGCCGCTCTGGCAATGGCGGGTGGATCCTCCTGCGTTCACGCTCGCAACGGGCAGTTGTGCCTACATCAATGAGCCAGCATACGACCGCCCTGGCAAACCTTATGGTTCAAACTATCAGACCTATACCCAGATAGCCAATCAAAAGCCCGACCTCATGCTTTGGCTCGGCGACAATACATACCTCCGAGAAGTGGACTGGTACACCCGATCCGGGATGCAGCATCGCTATACCCACACTAGGGCCACACCCGAACTTCAACCTTTGCTGGCTTCTACTCCACAATATGCCATCTGGGACGATCACGATTTTGGACCAAATGATGCGGACGGTACTTGGATACACAAGGAAACCGCTTGGGAAGTGTTCCGCGATTTTTGGGGGAACCCAACATTCGGCGTGAACGGGCAAAAAGGTTGTACTACCCAGTTCCAATATGCAGATATAGATTTTTTCCTGCTGGACAACCGCTATTTCCGCACGCCCAATTACTGCAAAACTTGTCCCGAACGCAGTGCTTTGGGTAAGGAACAGTTGCAATGGTTTCTTGCAGCACTGTCGGCAAGTCGAGCACCCTTCAAAATCGTTGCCAATGGTGGGCAGATTCTCACCACCAGCCAAAACGGCGAGACCTATTCGAGCTTGTATCCCGCCGAACGAGACAGTATTTTGAAATTTATTGAACGGGAAAACATCAAAGGCGTCATTTTCCTGACAGGCGACAAACATTTCACAGAACTGAGCGCCCTAAAAAACGCTGCCGGGAACTGGGTGTACGATCTCACTGCCTCGCCCCTCAGTTCTGGCGTATTCACCGATGCTGCGACAAAAGAGACAAACGACTTTCGGGTGTCAGGCACAGTGGTTACAGAGCATAATTTTGGCGTCTTGCGCTTCTCCGGGCCTCGCAAACAGCGCGAGGTGGAAGTGAAAATCATCAATTCCGAAGGCAAGGAGATGTGGACGAAGGTGCTGACTCAGGAGGGAGTGAAGTAGGAAGGGGTTGTGCAAAAAAACCAGGTTGAAAATTTGTTGCAAAATTGTATTTTGAATTTCTCGAAATCCTATAAGGTTTTAAAATCCTATAAGGTTTTAAAAACCTTATAGGATTCAATCGCCAGAAACGCAAAATATTATTTAATGAAATAATTTCGAAATACCTTTTTATACAACCCCCAAAAAAGCGCGGATAAAGGCGCTGACTCAGGAAAGAGTAATCTTCATCACAGGTCTTTGATCGTCAAACAAATCCGCCCCCAACGCTTCGGCTTCGGCGGGTAAAAAAAATCCACACCAATTATGACATCCACCGTCACCTACCTAGGCGAACTCCGCACCGAAGCCACACACCTCTTCTCCGGCACGAAAATCATCACCGACGCGCCACTGGACAACCAAGGGAAAGCGGAGGCTTTTTCGCCCACCGATCTCTGTGCCACCTCCCTCGCCACTTGCGCCCTCACCATCATGGGCATCAGCGCACGCAACCACGCGTTTGACATGAATGGCGCCTACGCCGAGGTCACCAAAATCATGGCCGCCGATCCGCGCCGTATTGCCAAAGTAATCATCCGGTTCGTGATGCCCCAAAACGATTACACCGACACGCAGCAACAGATATTGGAAAAAGCGGCGCGGACTTGCCCGGTGTCGTTCAGCCTGGCAGAAGGGGTGGAGCAGGTGATGGAGTTTGTGTGGTGTTAAACCTCGTAGGTTTTAAAAAACCTACGAGGTTGTTTTCTAAAACCTACGAGGTTTGTAGGCTTTCATACTTTTGGAGCGTTTTTAAACCAATTCTTACATGAACGCTCTCCGCATCCTCTGTTTCTGCATTACGCTTTGCTGCCAACTGCCAACCGCCTACTGCCAACTTAAATACGTCAACCCCTTCATCGGCACAGGCGGACATGGCCATACCTACCCAGGCGCTACTGCTCCCTTTGGCATGGTGCAACTCAGTCCCGACACGCGCATTTCGATGCTCGACTGGGACGGCTGCTCGGGCTACCATTATTCCGATTCGCTTATTTACGGCTTCTCACATACACACCTGAGCGGAACGGGTGTAGCCGATTATTGCGATATTCTATTCATGCCATTCCTGAATGGCGTGCGATTGGAACCCTCAGAATATGCTTCCCCTTTCCAGAAAAAAAAGGAAAAAGCCGAGGCTGGCTACTACTCCGTTTTCCTTGAGCGCGACCGAATAAAGTGCGAACTAACGGCGACCGAACGTGTGGGCGTACACCGCTACACTTTCCCGGAAAATGCCGAAAAATGGGAGATATTGATTGATTTGCGCCACCGTGATGAGGTTTTAGATGCGCAATTGAGCGTGATTAGCAGCAACGAAATAGCCGGCTACCGTATTTCCAAATCATGGGCCAAGGAGCAACATGTATATTTCGTGGCGCGGTTCTCCAAGCCGTTTTTCACCAATGTCTTGCTCGACATGCAGAAAACGCCTCGCGAAGCAAATCCCACCGTCAACAGCAAAGTAATCGTGGGGCTGCTTGATTTTTACAATGATGGCGAACCGCTGGTCATCACTGTCGGTATTTCTGGTACGAGCATCGAAGGCGCGCGGAAGAACCTGGAGGCAGAATGCGCCCATTTTGATTTTGAAAAAGTGAAGTCTGAAACGCAGGCCAAATGGGCGCAGCAACTTTCCAAAATCGAAGTCGAAGGAGGGAGCACCGCGCAAAAAACAGCGTTTTACACTGCGCTGTACCATACAATGGTGGTACCCAATCTTTGGAGCGATGCAGACGGCAATTATCGGGGAAGGGACAACAAAATTCACCAAACTCCCGCCGTTACGGGGGGTGGGGTGGGGAGGGCGTACACTGTCTTTTCATTGTGGGATACTTATCGTGCCTGCAATCCGCTGTACACCATCTTGGAACCGCAGCGCGTCAATGATTTTGTGCAAACCTTCCTAAATCAATACAAGGAAAGCGGGCTTTTGCCCGTGTGGGAATTGGCGGCAAACGAGACCGATTGCATGATTGGCAACCACTCCATCCCCGTTATCGCCGATGCCTGGGCAAAAGGCATCCGTGGCTACGACGGTAAACTGGCCCTTGAAGCGATGATGAAAAATGCCAACAGCGACCGCTACGGCCTGCGCTGGTACCGGGACATGGGTTTTGTGCCAAGCGATAAAGAAGCAGAATCTGTCTCAAAAACCCTCGAGTATGCTTATGACGACTGGTGCATTAGCCAAACGGCACGAAGCATGGATCAAAACGATGTTGCCGATGAATTTGCCCGCCGGGCACAATCGTACAAAAACCTGTTTGACCCCCAAAGCGGCTTTTTTCGTGCTCGTCGTGGGGCGTCATGGCATTCCCCTTTTGATCCCTTCGAGGTGAATTTCAATTATACGGAAGCCAATGCCTGGCAATACCGTTTCGCCGCTCCACAGGATGTAAGTGGGATGATGAAACTCCTTGGGGGGCGAGCATTATTTGCCAACCAATTAGATAGCTTGTTCACAGCCCACGCAAAAACCACTGGGCGCGAGCAGGCCGATATCACGGGCCTAATCGGTCAGTATGTTCACGGCAACGAGCCGAGCCACCACATGGCCTACCTTTACAATTACGCCGGACAGCCTTGGAAAACCCAGCAGCGCGTGCGGCAAATCATGGATTCGATGTATTCCGACCAGCCTGATGGATTGAGCGGCAACGAAGATTGTGGTCAAATGTCGGCCTGGCTCGTGCTCTCGGCCATGGGCATTTACCCCGTGGTGCCGGGCGATCCGATTTACACGATTGGCACACCCTGGTTTGAAAAAACAACGATTCATCTGGACAATGGAAACTCCTTTGTGTTGGAAGCCCCCGACGTTTCTTCCAAAAAATGCTATGTCAAAAAAGTGCTGTTCAACGGGAAAGACTATTCAAAATCCTGGCTAACACACGAGATGTTGACAGGGGGCGGAACTTTGGAATTTGACATGGACAACAAGCCTGGCTCCTGGGGTTCCGCTGAGCACAATTGCCCTGCTTCGGCCATTACCGGGCGCACTATTGTGCCCGTGCCCTTTGTAAAATCTGGTGCAACAATATTCAAAGACAAAACGGAAGTCGAACTTGGTTGTGCCGACCCGGAAGCCAAAGTGCGCTACATGTTTGCTGACATCGTAGGCAAGGTGCATTGGCGTGACTACACGCGTTCGATCACCGTGGACCGCAGCCAAAGGATGTTCGTGAACGCCGAGCGAGGCAACGATAAAAGCAATGCGGTGATGGTGGAATTCCGCCGTATCCGCAGCGATATGAAGGTGTTGGAATATAAGAACCTGTACTCCTCACAATACACCGCCGGTGGCGACGATGGCCTTGTGGACGGTGTTCGGGGCGGCTCGGATTTCCGCACGGGTGGCTGGCAGGGATTTGAAGGCAAAAACCTCGATATGGTGATAGACCTCGGTAAACAACAGAAAATCAATCGGGTACGTGCCAATTTTCTGCAAGACGAGAACTCCTGGATTTTCTTTCCGACCAAGTTGCAGGTGGAAATTTCGGAAGATGGGAAAACTTTTGTTCCTGCCGGTGAAAATGTTTGTGATATCCCTGCATCAGAAACAGGCTTTTTGCAAAAAGAACTCAGCTGTGAATTGGGCGGGAAAAAAGCGCGATATCTACGGGTAGTCGGCGTTTCGCTGGGACAATGTCCGGCAACGCACAAGGGCGCTGGGTATCCTTGCTGGGTTTTTGCGGATGAGGTAATGGTGGAGTAGTATAAGCGAGAATTTATTTCACGCGACGACGCAACGAGAGTGTTCATGCGACGACGCGACGGCGCAACGTTTTAATTGCTTAACTATCAAAACGTTGCGTCGTTCCGTGAAATAAATTTGCCCTTGTGCTTATAGCCAATTCTGTAACACTTCAATCCCGGATAGTTGCCCAAAAACGCCCCTCGGAGAAGGTAACTTTTTTCGGATTGAGCGGATTGAACCGAGGTTCTTGAAGGTTGTAGGAAGCATGGAAAGTACCTTCCACCCGCTTGTTTGCCAAGTCTATCTTGGTTATAACCAAGCTGTTTTTTATGTCCGTGCTGTCCATACGATAATAATCTTCTGAAACATCCCCGTCAGAAGTCCAAGTGCCGTAGGATGTAAATACTTCATTGGGATGGATATAAAAAATATCAGAGGCAAACCCATACAAACCAACGGCATTTTTTGAAACAGCCCCTAGACCAATGCTTTCCCTCAAGCTACCGTCAGATTTGAATGTGTAAAGGGTTATACCGAGCCTCGTTGAATCTAGAAATGCAGTTTTACAGAAAACAGAAGCACTCCAAGAAGCCGTCAACTTATTGGCCATATTTTAACCAAAAACTTAAGTAAAAACTTTTATACGCTCGCGTCCCCCGCCCATTCTACCTTTGCGCACCACACCGCTGAGCAAAAGGTTTGGCGTTCCTTTTTTATATGCAGACTCCCGCCCCCATAGGCATTTTCGATTCAGGCTACGGCGGCCTGACTGTTTTTCGCGATATCCGCTTAAAACTCCCGCAATACGACTACCTCTATCTTGGCGACAACGCCCGGGCACCTTATGGCCCGCGTGATTTTGACACTATTTATCATTACACGCTAGAGTGTGTGCGGCATTTGTTTGATATGGGTTGTCAGTTGGTCGTTTTGGCTTGCAATACGGCATCGGCCAAGGCATTGCGCACGATTCAGCAGCAAGATTTGCCGAAAATCGCCCCGGAACGACGGGTTTTGGGAGTCATCAGGCCTACTACGGAAATCGTAGGGAATTTTTCAAAAACAAAACATGTCGGTGTTTTGGCTACGCGCGGTACGGTGGTTTCGCGGTCTTACGTTATTGAAATCGAGAAATTTTTCCCGGAAATAAAAGTGTTCCAACAGGCTTGTCCGATGTGGGTGCCGCTCGTGGAGAACAACGAACACGAAGCTGAGGGGGCTGATTATTTTGTCAAAAAATGTCTGGGGGAACTGCTGGCGCAATCTTCCGAAATTGACACCGTGGTGTTGGGCTGCACGCATTATCCTTTGTTGGAGAAAAAAATTCGCCAATACTTGCCGTCAAATGTCCTACTCCTTTCACAGGGAGAAATAGTGGCCAAAAGCCTTTTGGACTACCTTCACCGCCATCCGGAAATAGAAGCGGTGTGCAGCAAAGGTGGAAACGTATCGTATTTCACCACTGAATCTGCTGAAGACTTTGACAGAAAGGCGGCGATATTTTTGGGGCAAGAAGTGCGGTCGAAACATTTGGCACTTGTCGTCTAAGCCGAACATGAGTTATTCCGAATTTATTGGAAGGCGGTGTCTCACCCGGTGAATACAGGCCTCCAACCAAACAAAATTTTAACCCATTGGGCCGAGCCCTGCTAATGCGACAATCCCGTGCTGTGTCGAAAAATTGGGATACGTCATGGGGATCAGGGCATACCGCAAGTTTTTCCTCTGATTCGCAGGGCTTATATTGAAAAATGCTAATGATCAACAGGCAACAATCAAGCGTCAACGACATCAATTTTCGAGGCCATATCCCGGCGCTTGACGGGGTGCGGGGCATTGCTATTTTGACCGTCTTGCTGAGCCATTTTTTGATGCGGGAATACTTCGCCAGCGAGCGGACTTTCTTTATTTTCCAGAATGGTTGGATGGGCGTGGATTTGTTTTTTGTGTTGTCGGGCTTTCTAATCACGGGCATTTTGCTCGACTCTCGGGAGCGGCCCGGCTACTTCTCGGGCTTTTATCGGCGGCGGCTGCTGCGCATTTTTCCGCTCTACTATTTTGCCGTACTTGTGACCTGGCTCACCGTCGTTTTTATAGAGAAAGCACCCGAAAGATTGCAGGGTTACGACTCCTTCGCGTGGTTTTTCACGTTCACGCCCAACATTGCCATGGGGCTGAAAAACGACTGGCTTTGGCACAGTCAGGTGTTCAATCTCAACCACTTATGGTCCTTGGCTATTGAAGAGCAGTTCTACTTGATCTGGCCTTTGGTGGTATATTATATGCCCAAACGGGGCTTGGCAATTCTTTGCCTTGTGCTTCTGGCCATGGGCACGGGCCTGCGCAATATGACCGATCATGTGGTCGGCAACGAACTCTCCGTGGCAGCGTACACGCTGCCTTTTTGCCGTATGGATGGCTTGGCCATCGGGGCGTTTGTTGCCGTGGCGTTGCGACTCGGATGGCTTCAGTCCTTGCCCTACAAATTCTGGATTGCACGGATTCTTTTCTGCTGGACGGGCTGGGAAATCCTTCAAATTTTCCTGCATGGTACGGAGCATCGGCTCTACACCCTCTCACCGATTTTATTCGCTTCCATCCTTTTTCTTGCGCTCAATCCTGACACGCGCGCTGCTACGCGCCGGGTATGCGAAAACGCTTTCCTCCAACACCTAGGGAAGTACAGTTATGGCCTTTATGTGTTCCACCACATGTTTGAGTATGCCTGGAAACGTGGCTTTGGCGATTGGCTTTTGGCGAGCGGTTGGCCTCCTGTATTGGCCCAAACGACCTATATCTTGCTGGCGTTCGGCGGCACTTATTTGTTGGCCAGGGCCAGTTGGGCTTTGATTGAGCGGCCATTTTTAAGGCTAAAAAAAAGGCCAAAAGAATTTTCTTGAAAAAAATCTTTCAGAGCCGTTCACGCTTTCTCATTTCGCTGCATCAACCCTTGAAAACACCTAAAACCCCATGGGTGAAAATACACCCTGTGTAATCCCTGAACAAGAGGAAAGAGGCGCCCCTGCTGCAAGTGAATACCCTAACTGACCATACCATAGCCATTTGATCTCATGCCCTGCCGATTCCCCCCGGCAGGGCTTTTTAATACTCCGGAACTCCCAGGGCAGACGCATTAAAACGGGAGCATTTTTTCTCGATAGGAGTCTGACATGGCACATTTGTTTCGTTTTCTATTGACGCTTATTTTTTCTGGATCGGCTTTATAAGATTCAAGGCAATTTTTCGAATGGTGGAGAAATTTTGTGCGGCATTTCGAACACGTTTGCGACTATCATCTTCTCCGAATTAAACATACAGCGACCAGTGCAATTGATTTTCTATATTCCAATGAGATCGAACCATCTGATTGAACTGTGAAGCATTGCCGATTAAACTACTGATATAATAGCGTGTTTCTTTTTCGAGGATATTGGTTTCTGTTTTATACTGCCCTAAACACACTTGCAATTCACTGCACCAGGCATGAAGAATATGAACTGCACCTTTTCCTCCTTCGGATCGTCGTGTTAGTTGTTCCTTAATAGTAGCGCTTCGGCTTGTTCCCTTGCCATCCAGATGGATCATTACGAGGGTCTTCCAAAGATGAAAATGATTCAATCAAACTCCGGTAAACGGGCAGATTCCCTTCCATGGCAAATAGATTTTTGCTTGAAAGGTACCAAGTCAACCCATTTTACCTCCCGTTTTAATGCGTCTGCCCTGCCCCTTATTCCAGCACCGTTCCTTAGGCGACTCCTCTTTTGAGGCGAACAGCGGCGCTATATATAGACCTGCGGTATGCACATAAAAGAGACGTTTTACAGCACATACATCATGGTATCCCCTTGGATCACTTTTTGCCGCCTCTCCAGGCCTCCTTCATCGATTTTCTGCGTTATTTTAAAGTTTCATCATCATCGGTACTAATAGAAATCTAGGTGGTCTTGTGTTTTATGGTTTTCATCTGTATGATATCAACTAAAAAAGCAAATGCCATTGAAAAATAAATATATCCTTTTGGTATTTCAAAACTAAATCCTTCGGCTAATAGAGAAATACCAATCATCATCAAAAAGCATAATGCCAATATTTTAAACGATGGATGTTTTCGAATGAATTCACTTATTGGTTTAGAAGCAATAAGCATAATTATTACAGTTACTATCACTGCAGTGTACATTACCCAAAGTTCCTGAACCATTCCTACTGCGGTAATGATGGAGTCAACAGAAAATACTAAATCTAAAATAATAACCTCTGTCAGCAATTTGCCAAAGCTCACCACTTTTGCAGAGGATACATTTTCGGTATTTACATTTTCTGTTTTTAGATAGATTTCTTTCGTGCTCTTATAAATTAAAAAAAGTCCGCCAAGTATCAAAATTAATCCCTTCCCTGAAAAATCAGTTTCGAATATATTGAATAAAGTTTGGTCTAGTTTTAATATCCATGAAATAATCGCTAATAAACATAGTCTCATCGCCATTGCTAAGCCAATACCCCAATTACGAAGTTTATTTCTCTTCTCTTCTGGTAGTTTGTCAGCCAAAATCGAAATGAAAATAATATTGTCAATGCCTAGAATTACTTCCAATGCGATCAAGGAAAGTAGCGGAATTATTGAGTCAATCATGTTATTTCTGTCTGTTAATTATTTTTCGTTTATCGTCCTCCAGGCTTGACACCTGACGGGCGCATATATGTCCGCGCCGCACGTTGAGCTTTGCGGGCGGGCTTTGTGCGGCATGGACGTATTGCTTTGTTAGCGGCGTTTGTATTCCGGCAAAGAGAACCGCTTATTCCGCCACAAAGTTAACCCGTCTAACTTTCACACTATAACACTTTCCCTCTTTTCATCCATTTGTTCCATCCTCATTCAGGGAAAATCCAATCTCCTTCAAAAAAAATTTCGATTCCTTTTTTAGTTCGGAATACTACCTATCTTTGCTTTCGATAACAAATTAGGATTACTAACCAATATTTTCATCTTCAAAAATTCGACGTATCATGTCAGATCACATTCCTGGCTACGCCTACGGGCAAGTGGCAACCTCACCAGTCAGCCTCGCAGACCTTGACCTCCTGAAAAAAACCCTTCTTTTTACGGATGAAGATGTGGAAAGCCTTCGTCTGGCAGGGGATGTCCTCTCAGGTCAGACAGACGAAATCCTCGACCTCTGGTATGGATATGTGGGAGGAAACGCTCACCTACTCTATTATTTCACGCACGATGGGCAACCCAATATGGATTACCTTGGTGCTGTCCGCAGGCGGTTTGGGCAATGGATACTCGACATATGCCAACGTGACTACGACCAAGACTGGCTCAACTACCAGCACGAAATCGCCTTGCGCCACCACAGCACAAAAAAGAACAAAACAGACGGCGTGGACGCAGAACCCATCATCCACTTCCGCTATTTAGTGGCGTTCATTTTCCCCATAACTTTCACCATCAAAGGTTTTTTGGCGAAGCAAGGACACACCTCCGAACAGGTGGAAGTGATGTATGCCGCATGGTTCAAAGCCGTCACCTTGACTGCCTTACTTTGGTGTCACCCCTACATTAAAGAAGGCGAGTTCTAAATCTTGTAACAATGAAAAACAAAGGTTTGCTTCAAAAATTTGGTCTGGCAGGATTCGCTTTTTTCCTAATTAAAGGTTTGCTGTGGCTTATGGTCGGTGGGGCGGCATTTTGCGGGCTATCATCTAAAAATGACTCAACTATGCAACTGAAAGTATCCGTTTACGATACTTACGTTCCCAAAATTCAGGGCGGCGTAATGCACTTCGACATCCTCGTGGATGCCAACGAAAAGGACTTGGAAAAAATCTACGGCTACGGCAGTCAGTATTTAAAATCCAAAGGGCAAGAAGGGCAGCCGCTCACTTCTAAGCAATGTCGGTTCTGCCACATAGAAAATGCCAAAGGGGATATGGAAGATTCCATCTTGGCAAAAGGCTACTACATCATTGAGATGGAGGGCTGCAATTAAATTTTTAACAAAATAATTAGGATTGCTAATTTTACGGGGCGGCAACCCAAAGCCGCCCCATATTTTTGCCTATGAACGGAAGTGCATTCGACCCGAACGCCCAAATTGGTAGTGCCGATTTCAAAATCATTGCATCGCTAGAGCGTCTTGGCGAGGGATTCAGGGTTTTGCTCTGGGGAAAAGCAAAAGTATTGGGCATCAGCCCGATTCAAATTCAGATTTTGATTTTTGTACAGTTTCATCCGGATGAAAAATGCAAGGTGAGCCACCTCGCCCAAGAGTTCAACCTGACCAAGCCAACCATTAGCGAAGCCGTAAAAAACCTTGAACAGAAAGGCTTTATTGAACGCCAAACTGAAACAACCGACACACGCAGCCATACCATCCATTTGACAGAGGCAGGCAGGTCGGCTGTTGTACAGACCGCCCATTTTGCTGACCCGATGGTAAAAACCCTTTCAGAATTTTCTCCCGAAAGCAAAGGGGTTTTGCTTGAACAATTGTTGGGCGTGATTAGCCACTTACAGCAAGCGGGCGTTATCGCTGTTCAACGAATGTGTTTTTCCTGTAGGTTTTATACAAAAAATTTGGACGGACACTTTTGTCAATTTATAAACAAGTCATTGAATAACGATGAGTTGCGTATTGATTGCAAAGAGTTCGAGTCGCTGAAGTAGGTGTCCTCGTGCTATTTTATTTAAGTTTGGCCTGCTTGTTCAAAATTATTTATTTGATTTCTATTCGGCTTATTTATTTTTTTTCTTCTTGCCGCTGAACAATTTAAATACCCGCAACGGACGACCAAGTAAAATATCAGCATTCACTTAGCCGTCCGTTGCCTGCCTGTCGGCGGGTAAACGGGTAAGCCGCCAATAGACGGACTCCTCAATGCTCCTCGTGCACCGCGTGCTTCTGGTATTCCGCTATGAGTTTTGCTTGTATATCCGCCGGAACAGCGGCGTATTCCGCAAAAGACATAGAGAACTTGGCCTTGCCCTGGGTGAGCGCGCGCAAGGTGGACGAGTATTTGTGCAGTTCCTTGAGCGGTACTTTGGCACGAATCTGCTGGTAATGCCCTTCCGAACCCATGCCCATGATGACTGCGCGACGGGTCTGCAAATCGCCCATGACATTGCCCATCACTTCTGAATCGCAAAGCACTTCGAGGTCGTAAACGGGTTCAAGGATTTGCGGTTTGGCATCGTGGAATGCCTCTTTGAACGCCATTGTGGCGGCGATTTGGAAGGCCATATCATTGGAATCCACCGGGTGCATTTTGCCATCGTAGATGCTCACGCGCACATCGCGGCAATAGGAACCTGTGCTGGGGCCTTCTTCCATTTTTGCCATGATGCCTTTTTTGATGGCGTTGGTGAAACGAGCGTCCACCGATCCGCCTACAATGGCCCAACAGAACGAAAACTTGCCGCCCCATTTGAGGTCATCCACCTCTATGTTCTTGGTTGTCAGGTCATGGGGAGCAGGTATGCCGTCGTAGTATGGCTCGATCCGCATGTGTACTTCAGCGAATTGGCCCGCTCCGCCCGATTGTTTTTTGTGGCGGTAATCTTTGTTTGCTTCCTTCGTGATGGTTTCGCGGTAAGGGATGCGAGGCTCGGTGAATTCGAGTTTCACGCCAAAATTCTGTTCCGCTTTGTAACGAACAATGTCGAGGTGCATTTCGCCCTGACCCTGTATAATGGTCTGTTTGAGTTCCATGCTCTGTTCCATGAGCAGCGTGGGGTCTTCCTCCTGAATGGAGTGGAGCGCGTGGGCCATTTTTTCCACCTCGGCCTTGCTGGGCGGCAACACGGCCATACGAATGCGCGGCGCGGGGAAATGTATACGTTCTATCTTAAGGTCAGAGCCTTTGGGGTTCAGGGTTTGGTTGGTATGCGAGCCTTTTAGTTTCACCGTACAGCCAATGTCGCCAGCGCGGAGTTCTTCCACTTGATCCCGGTTTTTTCCTTCGCTTTCAAAGAGTTGCGAAAAACGTTCCACGGTGCTGTTATCGGCATTGGTGAGTTCGTCGCCTGATTTTAGCGTTCCAGAAAAGACTTTGAAATAGGAGACGTTGCCCACTTTTGGCTCGTTCACTGTTTTGAAAATAAACACGCAGGGACGAGCAGCAGGATCGCAGGGCTTGGTGCCACCGCCTTCCAAAGCAGCCGCCGGGCGCTCAACGGGGCTGGGGCAAATGTCGTGGATGAAGCCCATGACGCGGCCGCTGCCCATGTCTTTCATGCCTGAAGCACAAAAAAGCGGGTAAAATTGGCGGTGCGCCAGGCCAATGCTCAAACCCTTGGCAAGTTCATCCTCGCTGAGGGTGCCTTCTTCAAAGAATTTTTCCATTAGCGCTTCGTCGTTCTCGGCGGCGGCTTCCACGAGGGCATTGTGCAATTCATCTGCGCGGCCTTTATGTTCGGCGGGAATGGGCTTTTTTTCAGGTTTCCCACCAGCGGCAGGAAAAACATACATCACCATGCGGAGCGCGTCCACGATGGCGTTGAAGCCAGTGCCTTGGTTTACAGGAAATTGTAGCGGGAGCACCCGTGCGCCAAATCGTTTTTTGGCTTGGTCGAGCGTCATTTCAAAATCGGCCTTTTCGTGATCCATTTGGTTCACTACGAAAATAGTCGGAGTGTCGTTGTTCTCCAAGTGTTCCCAAATCAGTTCGGTGCCTACTTCCACCCCGCTGCGGGCATTGAGCAACATCACAGCGGTGTCGGCCACTTTCAAGGCCGCTACCAGCTCGCCGGAAAAATCGTCGAGACCAGGCGTGTCCAGGATGTTGATTTTGGTGTCTTTCCAGGAGCAGTGGAGCACGGATGCAAAAAGCGAGTGACCGCGCTGTTGTTCGAGCGGGGCATAGTCGCTCTGTGTGTTGCCTTCCCCGACGCTTCCGCGGCGGGCGATGGCTTTTGCTTCAAAAAGCATGGTTTCGGCAAGGGTTGTCTTGCCGCACCCGGAGTGGCCGCAAAGGACGACGTTCCGGATTTTGTCAGAAGGATAAACTGCCATAGCGCAATGAACTGGTTTGGTGAACGGTGACGGTACACGAATCTTGATTTTGGATTTACGATTTTGGATTTACGATTTTGGATTTACGATTTGCGATTTTGGATTTACGATTTTGGATTTACGATTTCCAAGCAACCTGCCCTCTATAAGATTGGAAACCTAGCCTGACCCGAGTGTTTATTAATCGTAAATCCAAAATCGTAAATCCAAAATCGTAAATCGTAAATCCAAAATCGTAAATCCAAAATCGTAAATCCAAAATCAAGGTTCGTGTACCGTTGATTGTAAACGGGCAGAATGCATAACCAAGAATTTTGTTTGGTGAAAAAATCTGCTTTCAGCGGTTAATGTAGGAGGGTTTTGGAAATGCAAAGGAGAAATGCGGAAATTTTTTTAGGAATTTTACAAATTCGGAGTTTGGAGTGTAAGTGGATTGTACCATTGCAAACAATTGATCGGGTGCTCAAATCCCCAAATCAACGAATCCCCCAATCACCAATCCCCAAACCTCCAAATCACCAAATCCCCAAATCAACGAATCCCCATTAGAATAAACTCATCTGGGCCGACTTATGCCGCGCATGTAGATCAAGATTGAACGCAGGCAACTTCCTGTCTTTCAGATATTTTTCCTTCGCTACGCGGAATTGTGCGTGAATGATTTCTGCAATGTTCCCCTCGCCGCGCATTCGAACGGAGGAGCGGTATTCGTGCAAAGTTCCGCCATGTGTGTCGCGAATACGGTTCAAAACGCGGTCGGCTCGGTCGGGCATGGCCTTGCGAATCCAGTCTTCGAAGATGGCAGCCACATCGCCGTTAAGGCGCACGAGCGTGTGCCCTACGCCTAGTGCGCCGCGTTCTGCCACGGCTTTCACGAGGGGCAGTATTTCGTGGTCGTTCAGCCCGGGGATGATGGGCGCCATCATCACAAATGTGGGGATACCTGCGTTGCTTAGGGTCTCCACCGTTTTGAGGCGTTGGTGCACAGTGGCAGTGCGCGGTTCGAGATACTGCCGGAGTTCTTCCTGCAAAGTGGTGATACTGATGGCGACGTGGCAGAGATTTTCGGAGGCGAGTTTTTGAAGCAAATCAAGGTCGCGCAGCACGAGGCTGTTTTTGGTGATGAGGCCCACAGGATGCCGGTATTTCCAAAAAACTTCGAGGCACGCTCGGGTGATTTTGAATTTCCGCTCGGCGGGTTGATAGATGTCGGTATTGCCGGCAAACATCACGGGCGCGGCCTTCCAACTTTTCTTTTTCAACTCATTTTCAAGGAGTTGTGCGGCATTCCGTTTCACCAATATCTTTCGTTCAAAATCAAGCCCTGCGCTGTAACCCCAGTAGGGATGGGTGTTGCGGGCATAGCAATAGATGCAGCCGTGCTCGCAGCCCTGATAGGGGTTCAGACTCCATTCGAGCGGGATGTCTGGGCTTTCCACTTTGTTAAGAATGGTTTTTGGGTGGGTTTCCAGGTACTGTGTTTTGAGCTCGCCGTCGTCCCAGTCATCGGCAACGAGTGCCCAATCGAGCGGTTCCTGGCTGCGCACCATTTTCTCGTATTTGGAAGTCGGGTTTATTTGTGCGCCGCGTCCTTTGAGTAAGGGTTTATTGACTGTCCCTGACTTGTCGGGATTGATCATTGCGTTTTGATTGATATTAATGGGTCCTTTTTTGTTTGACACGGGAAGATATTTTGGGCGAATTTAAAACAAAAAAAGGTTTGTTTGCGATCTATTTTAAACAAAAATGTTTTAAACAAATTATTATTCACACGTTCCTTAACTGGTCTTTACCCTTGAATTGGTTGAATAAGCGCAGATACCATAATTTTTGTAGATTTACCGGGGTATTGCCCCAACCCGTGGCAAGAAATTTGCGTTTAGTATTGTAGCGCGATTAAACTCAAGATCAACCGCATTTTTATTACTCAATGTATTTCCTTCCAGCAGAACGGCTGCGGCTCTATCGCAATTTCAAGTCCATCGAAGTCAATGACTTTCATGGGCTTATCCGTTTTTACGAGCAGAACGAGGACGGCATTCGAGCACTGGATTTTGACGAATACCTTGATTGCACACTGACTTATACGAGTGCACTCTTCGAATCTGGCGACCATGGCAAGCACCTCGTAATGTGCGACTATTTGCTCGAATTGGTCATCATGCAAAACGTGGGTCATTGGGACGGCGAAGACCTCTACCACCGGTTGCTTTTCAAAAAATCAGCCTCGCTTTACCACCTGCAGGAATTTGAAAAATCAGCGCGAATTCTCCGCGAAATCATCAAAATATACCCTCAGGACCAACTGGCCGCGCTCTACCTGAACAAGGCACTGCTGCTCCAAAAACCCGGTTGGCTATTCCGCGCCCGCGCTGCCAGTGTCGCGTTTGCACTTATGGCCGTCGTGGTCATCGCGCTGGAGATTTTGGCCGTGCCAAAGTTTTTCCCGGGTCTTTTGCAACCCATGCAAATCTCTCACAACTTGCTGATTGCCTCGAGTTTGGCTTCGCTTTCGATTGCTGAAGCATGGCACGCGCTGCGATGCAGGCTTAAGACAAGGGATTTTGTCCGGCAAGCCGTGATGAACAAAAGGCAAGGGGATAAAAACGAGGTTGTCTCACATATATAATCTGGACAGCCTCGTTTTGGAGCAACTATTGCTTCACGATTTTTCCCGCAAAAACCAGCCCGCAAAAATCAATCAATCAAAAATTACTTCCCTTCTTGCCGTTCCCCCGTGCTAAATGCCCGTTGCTCAACAGGACTTGCTACTTTTGTGCTGAAAAAAAATTAATACTCAGCGCATGAAAAATCTCCATTATTCTTTACCCGCCATAGCTTTAGCGAAGGCGGGTATGTTTGTTATTGTTTTACTTTGTTTGCAATCTTGTTCCCAATCACCTTCTGATGCTTCAAATAAGCACACTGCTTCGGTGCTAAAAGATTCTTCCGCCGTTTTAGGCTCTTCTCCTGACAACGCATACCGGCTTTTTAAAGGCACGCGGGAGCTTGACGGACAGGAAGTGACAGACTTAATACTCTTGCGGCTCCATGATTTGCATGAAACCTTGGTGTCTACTATACCTGCCAAAGATTCGTTGCCCATAGAGCCAAAGTTTTTCTGGTCGAAAGACTCTAAATATCTCTTGGTTAATAACAGCGTTCCAGATAGCGCTTACCAATACGAAGTGGTACTTTTTGACTTGGCAAATCTAGCCGTTGCCCAACGCAACCCTGGGGAATTGGTGAACTACGATAAGGCAAATGACGTGGTGTTCTACTACAAAACCACACTAGTCCGACAGAGTATTTGCTATTATTATGTGGGAAATCCGTCGAAGGAATCGGTTCGAGATTTCACTGCCATTCCAATTGGAAAATTGCCCGTTTTGAACCCTATATCCGCAGAAAAACAGGCCCGAGTGAAAGCCTACACCATTGATAACACTCCGGTAAACTTTGCCATCAGTTATAAGTGAACCCCTTCATTCTGAAAGAAAAATGCAGGCAGATATCCATGCGTTTCAATCCAGTATCCGCACCGGCATCCCCGCTAAACTCCCTTCGGCCCGCCCCCTCGACCGCTCCGTGAGCCATGCCCCACGTCGCGTGGTTGAGGGTGTTTTGTCCGAAAATGAAAAAGTATTGGCTGTGCAAAACGCGCTGCGCTATTTCCCCACAGCATGGCATCGGGAATTGGCTGCAGAATTTGCGGACGAACTCCAACGCTATGGTCGTATTTACATGCACCGTTTCCGGCCTGAATATGCCCTGCACGCACGGCCCATTTCGGAGTATCCGCATCGCTCCCGACAAGCGGCGGCTATTATGCTGATGATCCAAAACAACCTCGATCCGAAGGTGGCCAAGCACCCACACGAGCTTATCACTTATGGCGGCAACGGGGCGGTGTTTCAAAACTGGGCACAGTACCTGCTCACCATGCGCTACCTCTCGGAAATGACGGACAATCAGACCCTTGTGCTGTATTCCGGCCATCCGATGGGCTTGTTTCCCAGCCATCCCGATGCACCTCGTGTGGTGGTGACCAACGGAATGATGATCCCCAATTATTCCAAAAAAGAGGACTGGAACAAGTACAACGCCCTCGGCGTGACGCAGTACGGCCAAATGACTGCTGGCTCGTTTATGTACATTGGGCCTCAAGGAATTGTGCACGGCACTACCATCACTTTGCTCAATGCCGGGCGACGCATGGGGTTGGGCGAATCGCTGGGCGGGCGCGTGTTTATCACCTCAGGATTGGGCGGCATGAGCGGTGCACAGGCTATTGCAGCCGTCATAACAGGCTGCATCGGTATTATTGCAGAAGTGGATGGCGATATGGTGCAGCAACGTTTGACAGATGGTTATATCAAACGAGAAAATGTATTCACCCTCCTCGACACCCTCATTGCTCGATTGGAGGAATGTCGTCGAGACAAAACGGCCATTACACTGGTCTATCACGGCAACATCGTGGATCTCTGGGAGCGTTTTGCGAAGGACGGCATTCAGGTTGAACTCGGCTCTGACCAGACCAGTTGTCACAATATCCAGGACATGGGCTATTGCCCGGCGGGGTTCACGTTTGAAGAGGCCAAGTTGTTGTTAATCAAAGACAAAGATAAGTTTATGGATGCGGTACGTGCCACACTCCGTCGGCATGTCGTGGCTATAAACACAATGGCGGAGCGTGGAATGTACTTCTGGGATTACGGCAATGCGTTTCTCAAAGAAGCTGGCGAGGCTGGAGCGGAAGTATTTGAATCCCCCACCTTCGCCCGTACTGGCTTCGGCGGGCAAGCAAATCCCCAATTAACCGAATCCTCAGGTTTCCGATATCCTTCCTACGTAGAAGACATCATGGGACCGCTTTGTTTCGACTACGGTTTTGGTCCGTTTCGCTGGGTTTGTTGTTCGGGCGAAAAAGCGGATTTGGAAAAAACAGACCTCATTGCGGCTCAGGTTTTGGAAACGATGCTTGCTGAAGCCCCCGATGAAATCAGGGGTCAAATCCGCGACAACCTGAACTGGATTCGGGATGCGAAGATCAATTTGCCGATTGTCGGCTCGATGTCGCGCATTTTGTACGCCGATTCCGAAGGCCGCATGCGGATTTCAAAAGCTTTCAACGACGCCATCGCCAGCGGCGAACTGCATGGGCCGGTGGTGCTGGGCCGCGACCATCACGACGTGAGCGGTACGGATTCGCCGTTCAGAGAAACGGCCAACATCTACGACGGCTCTCGCTTCACGGCAGATATGGCGGTGCAGAATGTGATCGGCGATTCGTTCCGGGGCGCCACTTGGGTAAGCCTCCACAACGGCGGTGGAGTAGGCTGGGGGGATGTCATCAATGGCGGCTTCGGTATGGTGCTCGACGGCTCTCCCGATTCGGAACGCAGGTTGAAATCCATGCTTTTCTGGGACGTGAACAACGGCATCAGCAGGCGGGCCTGGGCGCGCAACCCCCACGCAATCAGCACTTTGGAACGGACGATGGAGCAGTACCCTGATTTGAGGGTGACGGTGCCGTATTTGGCAGAGGAGGATTTGGTAAGGGAGGCGGTGGGGAAATTGAAGCAACTTTAAGTTTTCGTTTTTTAAATGCTGGAAAAATTTACCTGCGTATGAAAAACTCGTTCACGCTTTCTGCCACCTTTCCAACCACCCCCGAAACGCTTTACAACGCCTGGCTGGATAGCGAAACCCACACCGCGATGACGGGTGGAGAAACGGCTACTTGTAACCCGGAAGTCGGCGGGTCTTTCACCGCTTGGGATGGTTACATTGAAGGAGAAAATCTGGAACTGGATCCCGGAAAGCGCATTGTACAAGCTTGGCGTACCACAGCGTTTCAGGAAAGCGACCCAGATTCGAAGCTTGAAATCCTTTTCGAGCCTGTTCCAATTGGAACAAAGTTGAGGCTCAACCACAGCAATATCCCTGATGGTGGCGCCGACTACGAAAAGGGCTGGGAAGATTATTATTTCGTGCCTATGCGGGAGTTTTTTGGGAAATGATTTAGAAATATTTGCCGCGATTATGGAATTTCTTCCCCGCATTTTATCTGAAAAAATCAAGCTGCTTGCCACCAAATTCCCAGTGGTGAGTGTGACCGGCCCGCGCCAATCAGGCAAGACTACCTTGGTGCAGTACCTCTTTCCAGAGTACACCTACTGCAATCTGGAGCACCCGGATTACCGCACGGCAGCGCGGAATTCTCCCAGGGATTTTTTGCGCCAAAACCCGCGCGGGCTGATCATTGACGAGGCCCAATATGTACCTGAACTCTTTTCCTATATTCAACTCGAATCCGACGAACAAAACCGTCCGGGGATGTTTATCCTCTGCGGCTCGCAGCATTTTTTGCTGATGGAAAAGATCAGTCAAAGCCTTGCAGGCAGGGTGGGCATCGTCAATCTTTTGCCTTTTTCGATGGAAGAGATTGCAGGCGATGGGCTTGAACTGCCAAACATATGGGAATTGATTTTCAAGGGAAGTTTCCCGAGGCTATATCGGATGGGCATTGAACCACAGGATTTTTACCCGGCCTACATCCAAACGTACATTGAACGCGATGCCCGGCAGGTGGTGAACATCTCGAACCTTGATACTTTTCAGGCGTTTGTACGCTTGTGCGCCGGTCGGGTTGGGCAGTTGTTCAACCAGTCTGATTTGGGGAATTTGGTCAATATTGACCCAAAGACCGTTCGTAGTTGGCTTTCCATCCTTCAAACCGGCTTTCAGGCTTTTACGCTACCACCTTATTTTCAAAACTTCGACAAGCGTACAGTCAAAACTCCGAAACTTTATTTTTGGGATACCGGGGTAGCTTGTTCGCTTTTGGGTATTCGCAACAGCAACGAACTGCTCACGCACTTTGCCCGAGGGCATTTGTTCGAGAATTTTATAGTGGTGGAAATGCTAAAATCGTACTACCACCGTGGCATTCGCCCCAACGCCTATTTCTGGCGCGACCGCAATGGCAATGAGATTGACCTGCTGCTCGATGAAGGTGGCGTGTTGCACCCCATGGAGATAAAAGCCGGACAGGCTGTAAAGCCCGATTTTTTTAAAGGGATTGATGTGTTCAATGCTTTATCGGGCAATGACCCCGAGCGTGCCCACCTTGTTTACACGGGTGACCTGAGCTACAAACACCCCAAAGCGCATATTCATTCCTGGAATCAATTGCCCGAACTTTGGCGATCTACATCGTCGGCGGGTTAAAATCATCCTCGTCAAAAAAGACATTGACCTGTTGCACACCGGGCGTTTCGCGAAGATTCCGCACCATTTCCTCCGTTTTTTTTGTGCTTTTGAGCGTGATGTGGTAGTTGCTCTCGGTCAGGTCTTCGAGGCCGATATTTTTCAAACTGACCAATTTCATAGAGCTGCAATACCGCGAGAGCGGTTTGGTCACATCGTTTTGTTCGCTTGAATGGTGGATGATTTGAAGGAGGAAGTGTCTTTTTCGCGGCGCACCAAAATTGGTAAAAGTGAGTGCGATGACCACCAGCCCCGCCAAGAGCGTACCCGTCACGGCCACAATATTCAGCCCCACACCACAAGCCATACCGAGGGCGAGTGCGAGAAAGATGAACACCAAGTCCATCGTGTCGCGGATGGCCGTTCGGAAACGGATAATGCTCATGGCGCCCACCAGACCGAATGCCCGCGCGATGTTGTTGCCAATCACCATGATAACGATGGCCGCAATGATGCTCAGAAGCACCAAAGAATTGACGAATGTGACCGAATAGGAAGGCCCTCGGTAGGTGAGCCGGTATACAATGCTCATCATCAATCCGCAAATGAAGGCCACCAGCAGATTGGCGAGCACGTCCGCCGTAGCGGTTGGGAACACCGCGAGGTTTTGATAATCTAAGAAAGCAAGATTTTCGAAATCAGTAGACACGTTGTATGAATCTTTAGTAGCAATGCCGTAGCATTTTGAACTGTAAATGAATGGTTTTCAGAGCGGTTTTGACGATTTTACCATTCATAATCCGCTGCGATCACACTGCTTTTGGCAAAAGCATCGCCATGGCGATAAGGTTTGATTGAAGGGTTTGTATTGATGGTGCCCACATACTTGGAAGCAGGTTCTTTGCGCATTTGAAAATCTTCCAGGATTGGTTTTATCCAATCGGGGCAAAATTGGTTGAACTTAACCTCCAATATAAAGAACCCGGGAAAGGCAAAAACCGCTCTAGATTCATCAAAAAGCCTATTAACCGAAGGATAGCTTACACTCCGTAAATGCAGGTCGAATGTGAGCCGGAAGTCGTTTTCGAGGTTGGTGTTTTTGCCCAAATAGGGTTCGCGCTCGTAAATTACATTGACCACCGGGCGCAGGTTCCTGCTCAAAATCTGGTAAAAAAATCGCCGGGCGTTGTCAGGGTTTTTTATTTGATCGGCATAATCTTCAAACACAACACCTGGCTTGAACAACGCGCAAACTACTCCATAAGGTGCATCAGCGCGGTTTTTCAAAATTGGACCCTCATATTTCCGCTTTATTTCCATGAAAACCGGGCTGCCGTCCTCGCCCCGGTTGTAACCCCGGAGCCGCACTTTCATCCGGTGCGCTATTCCGTCAACTTTTGTATGGTACATTTCAAAGTCTGGCGTGTCAAAATAAATACTTCGCACCGTGTACACTCCATTGGGCCGCTGCGCCGCAAAACGATCCGCCCGCAAAAACGGCAATAACGCACTGCGAAGCGCGATATAATCTTCCGAAGGAACAAGGTATTTGAATTCGTAACGCAAGGTTGGGAAGTTGAGATATTGGGATATTATGATATTGGGTTTACAGTTGAAAATTCAAAATTCGGCGCAAAAACTCCCGTTGGGTCACTGCTCCAAATTCAATCTTGCACATGGTTGAGACCCCCGTGCTAAGCCGCTTTCCACTACTGTCGGGCAGTACAAACGCAGTGAGCAAGGAAACTTGCCGACTGTCCAGTACTTCCACTTTTGAGCCTATTTTACCGTACTGTCCTTTAAAAACATGAGCCGTTTGCACGTCTGTGATATGGATAGCCACTTGCGGGTTGAGGTAGCGCAATTGTTCCACACGCACTGGAATTTGCACCACATACTCGTCGGCACGTTGGAGTGTGAGCAATTCTTCCGGCAATGCCGATGACACCACCCAACCCGAAAACGGGGCACGGATGACGAAGGCCAAACCTTTCTGTTTCAGGATATTGAGTCGGTTTTGCAGGCCGCGCAATTGTGCTTCCGTAATGCCAACCCCTTCTACTTTGATGCCTGTACCAACATTTTCGAAGTACTTGCGGGCTATCTCGACCTGAATTTTGGCGAGGTTCCAGTCATTCTCCGCCATTTGGAATTCTGTGGTTGCGACGAGTCCGTCATCTTTGAGTTTCTTTTTTAAGTGGTAAAAATTCTCTTTCAGCGTCAGGTCTTGTTCGGCAAAGTGGAGTTTGTTTTCCGCTTCTTGGACAATGGGCGGTTTGTCGCCGGTTTTGTCAGATTGGAGTTGAGCCGAGTACAGTGTTAGCTGAGCCTCGATTTCTTGAATTTCCTCGCGTTGCCGAATAGAGTACATGCGCACCACCGTGTCGCCCAAAGCCACGAATGACCCCGCAGGGATGTCAATTTTGATTCCCGAAAAATCGCCTTGTTCAAATTGGAAAGCATCAATCTGTTGCACCGCACCCAACTTATGATCGCGCACGATGGAGGTTAACCGCCCAGTTTGGTCTTGTACCAAGCGCCATTCTTGTGCTGGCAAAACCCGCCCGATGCTTTCTGCGGTGTAAGGTATTTTTATCGGCACATAAAGTGCTGCCAAAAACACTGCAAGGATTATCAGTCCACCCAAAATTCGTTTCAGATCGTGTCGCAAGGTATAGTCTAAAGGTTAGGAATCTTATCTTATTTAAGGTTTATAAGGTTTATAAGGTTTATAAGGTTTATAAGGTTTATGAGGTTTATAAGGGTTTATGAAGGTTGATATTTGCACTCAAAAGCAAAATCCTCAGTCTTTTCGAGTGTAAATATCAAGCTTCATAAACCCTTATAAACACACATAAACACACATCTCATTTCGCTCGCACCAATTTCATCGTTTTTTCAAAATCGCCCGCAGAACATTTCAAGAAGTAAACACCTGCTGGCAGATTAGCCGTACTTAAATCAAATTGCGCAGTGCCTTTGCCCACCGATTCCCCTACGAGGTATTCGGCTACCTGGTTGCCCAAGAGGTCGAATAGACGAAGCGTAAGCCTGGATTTTTCTGGCAGGAAAAAGTTTACAAAAACATCCTCCGTGAATACCGTTGGAAAGGCGTTAAAGCTCGGCTGTGGCTGTTTCCCAGGTTCAAATACCGGGCTGCTCTGCTTGCTGAAATGCGCCACAATTGTGTCCGAAGTGTTCAGGTCCAAAAATCCGTAAGTCGAATCCGGGTCGGCAAATGTATGATTTGTGGCCGACCAGTGGTCAAATTTGAAGCCCGCCAGCGTATCGGCAAATGCCCAGAGGCTAATGCCGGCGTCCGAGCCACCAAAATAATCCTTTGTTTGCGGGAATTGATCGGCGGTATAGGTCAATGTATTGATGTTCAAGGTGCCAGAGAGCGGGGGGGCTATCACCACCACCGTTTGGAATGGGCCAGTCACGGAGTAGCAATCGTCCATCAGCGAAGGAAGTACGTTGCAACGGCTGGTGATGAAATCGCGGAGTTCGTCCAGGTTGTTTTTCCATTCGGCATAAGTTCCATCCCAGCGTAGGGCATGGCGCGTCATTTCCGGGTCAATCAAGCCTTCGATGGTGTCGAGATAGTTGAGCATGTTCTCGCACCCGAACACGGTGTACATCATGTCGGCCATGCGGGTTACGTAATAGCGCTCCACGTTTGGGTTGCTGCGGAGTTTGTTCAAAACCTGAATGTGCTGCTCAGGGTCTGAACCGCCCGTGAGACCCTCTGGATTGCAAGGTTTTGCGTTGTATTGTGTCGAGGGCAAGCCCGTATAGTTGATGTAGTGGTCGAAGGTCGCATCATTGTCCCAGAGTATGTAGCCCCATTTTTGGTGCTGGCCTTCAGGATTGAGGCCTCGCCAGATGCCCGTGTTATAATTTAACCAGTCAGTGCATACAGTAAAAGAATTGACAATTACGTAGTCAATCAGGCTTTTGTAATCGAAATGATCATCCACATATTTGAATTTATTGGGGTCGTTCATATTGTTGGTCAAAATGAATGTCCGAATGCTGTGCCAGTCGTTGATAGCCTGCTGGCCACCGTATTCCGCCCAGGTGTTTCCCCAGGTCAGTACATATTGGATATCGTATTTTCCTTGGCCATAATAATAATCTGTGTAGTCGTGGTCGTCCGGGATTTCACGCATATCGTAGACGCCCCAATATTGACCATTAAGGTAGACGATACACTTTTCGGCAGTGCGAACGTCCAGATGGAGTCCCCCGCGTTTTGCCAAATTATGGACATATGCATCGCGGACGTGTGCACTGCCTTCATTTTGGGGGTGATGAGCGGCGGGGTAATTGTCGTCGCCCGAAGCACGAAGGATAATGCGCTGGAATTCATCCCGTTCGGTCAGTGGAAATAATTGCTCTTGCAGCGCGGCGTTGTAGCCCATCTCATCACGGCTCACCCAGTCGAGGCTTCGCTGATCATTGGCCCAGGAATCCTGTCCGTGGCTGTTCAGTTCACCGTAAGTGCGCGTTTTGCGTTGTTTGCTTTTATCAAAAAATTCGATGCTGCCCCAGGGCCTGAGGCTTTGGTTGCCATTGGCTAAATTCAACACACCGTCTGATGCCACTGATACTACGGAAAGCGTGTGATCTTCATTTATAAAATAAGTGTTGAATTGAACAAAACTCTTGTAAATCAATGGATTGTTGCTGAATGTGGTGGCTTTCAACACCGTTGTTTTTGTCAGCACAAGGGGCTGTGTGTAAGCAAGTGAGTTGGCTGATGGTTCCGTCCCGTCAAGGGTGTACCGTACCACCGCGTTTGGCTCCGTACTGTTGATGGCTACCGTGACCGAATCGGTGAAAAAACCTGCGGGCTGGCTCAAGGTTGGTCGAGCAGCGTACGCAATGGCCGTATTGGCGTTGTCATTCGAGATGCCTGGTGAAGGCTGAAGGGAATAACGCCACTCATTCGAGCCATCGGGGAAACGGACACGAGATTGGTGCGTTTGTGTTTTTTCAACTTCAATGTCTTCCAGAATTGTGCCACTTGGATTGGCCAAAACGATATGGTCCGGATTGTTTTTGGTCTGCGAAACCTTGAAATTTGTGTGAAGCCGCCCTTGCGGGTCTTTCAAATCACGGCCCGAACACCAAACGTACAAGAAACCATTGGCAGGGATAAGCGTGTTCGCGGGGAAAGCCCATTTTGTCGGGTTATTTTCGTTGTCGCTCAAGTAGTAGCCCGTCAGATTTACGGACGCTGCCGATGGGTTGTAGAGTTCGATCCAGTCTTCTGTTCCTTGATAGAAGTCCAAAAACTGCTTCCAGTTGGCGCAAGAATATTCGTTTACAACTACTTGAGCATGAAGCGTAATCGAGCTTGCGAAGGCAACGAGTAGGATAAAAAGGCGTAGCATTTTTGTATTCATGGTTTGTGAAATAGTTGATGTTGGAAGCCTCGTAGGTTTTAATAAGGTATGTACTCAGTTTACAAAGTATGATTAATAAGCACCGTGACTTGTTTTGACATATCCTGTCCATCCTGTAAATCCTGTCAAAAAATATCGTTTAGCATACAGAAAAGATGTGTCTATTCTATAGGTTTCAAAAACCTACGAGGGTTACACGAACTACCGCATTTGCTGTTTGAATAATATACAGCCCTGGGGGCAAATTTTCGAGATTTAGAAAACCTTCTGTTTGGCTTTCAAAATCGGTGGCGAAAACAGTTTGCCCTAAAGCATTGGACACCCGCAGTGCGCCCAACGCTGCATCAGATTTCAAACTGAATAGGCCAGAAGATGGGTTTGGAAATACCTGCAAGGACGTTTGCCCAATCGGCTCGGAAGTTTTGTTAGTCAAGGAATTAACGGCACTGAAAGTAGGTGGCATAAACGTGAAGCCGCCCGTTCCATTCGGGTAGCGTCCAAAAGTAACATCGGGCAATTGTTGGCCAAAAGTCACGCTGTCGAGTACAATGGAGGTCCCGTTAGAAAGAATGAGCGTTTCTCCACCAGCCGCCAATTTGAAGTTTGCGTGAATGGGGCCTTGCAAATCATCGTCATCGAGCCAAACGATGATAAAGCCCTGCGCCGGAATACTCACGTTGGCCGGGAAGGCCCACTTGTTCCGATTGGCAAGATCGTCTGTAAGGTAGAGGCCAAAAAGACTTACGGGGCTGTTCGTGTTGTTGTACAATTCGAGCCAGTCTTCATTTTCGCCGGCTTCGTCTATTTCACCATCTTCATTGTCGGCCAAAAATTCGTTGATCACCACCGCTCCCACATTGGGCAAATTGGGTGTAGCCATATAAAACTCGTGCTCTGCCCTGGCGGGGCTGAAGGTGCCAGCCTGCGCATTCTCGGCATAGATATAATATTGCATGGTGGGGTCCAGGAGCAGGAATGAAGCACCAAACGTGCCGTCGCCCGCAGCCCCGTCCTGATGCAGGCCGTCGTCGAACATACTTGTTTTTTGGAATACCCCGGAGGAGTCATCCCGCCAAGCGAGTGTGATTGTGGTGGCATTGAGCACTTGTGCCGAAACCCAAAAAGTCGAGGCACCTGCGCCACTTATGTTGTTGATACTTGGAGCCGTTGGAGTGATGTTTGCGTTGGCTATCAAATAGTTATACCTGGCGTTCATCAAGTCCGCGATACCGGGGACGGTGCCAAAAGGCCCGCCACCGCCAGTGGTGACTGAGTTGGTGACGTTGGCTAGGAAGTTGGTGTAACTATAAAATTTCTTAGTGTCAGCCTGCACCGCAGCGTCAATCACGGCTTGGAGTTCGAGGGCGCGGGCTTTGTAATCGGTCTCGGAAGCGAAGTTTTCAAACAGGATGGTTTTCAAGTGGGCAAGGTACATCCGCTTCCAAGTGGGGTTGGCGAGCAGTTGTTTGATAAGTGGACGGTTCGAGTTGGTGGATTGTGAGAGTGGGTCCAACTGCTTCATTTGCGCATGGCTGAGCACTTGGTTGCTGTTGAGCAGCGGGAAAGCGCCGTAACTCATGTTCAAATCCCACAAGGTGCTGAGCCATCGGTCGTTTTTGTCGTGGTAGAGGTAATAGTTTTGAGCAAATGCCCCGGTATAAGAGTCGAGGTTCACCAGCACATTGTTGAACGCGAGCATCCAAAGCGCGCGGTCCACGTCCAGAATATTTTCGGCGGCGTTAGGGTTGTTTTTGAGCGTTTGCATTAGCTGTAGCAGCTCCTGCCAGCCATATTCCGATTGGATGTCGTATTTGTCGTAATAGAACGCGCTGTCGGCACTTGTATACACCAGATCAGGGTAGCTTCCTCCTGTACCAGGCCCGCCAAAATCTTCGGGATTGCACTTGAAAAAAGAGCGGTTTCCGTTGGTAGCAAAGTGATTTTGAAGAAAGGTCTTGTTTATACTTTCCGCATTTCCGTACACGCCCCAATAAGCGCCGTTCATCCACAGCATGGCATGGTTGGCACGCGGTGCGTCCATGTATTTTCGAGCGATTTCGAAGGAAAGCGGCTCGCGCACAAAGGTCGGGTCAGCGAATCCGTTGCTGAGTTTGATGTCCTTTACGCCATTGTAATTTTGTCCTTTTTTGACAAAATTCAATTCGATGTGCAAGGGGTTCTTGGCGTTGTTGGCACTGTAAGAACTGTTGCCTTTGTACTTAACACCCACAGAGTCAAAGAGTTGGCCATTTATTTCTACGGATTGGGCTAGTAGGTAGTCTCCGTTATCAATGGCCTTGAGCGAATCAAGCTTGAAGTCCCAGTTGCTTTGGAAAAAAGTGACTTTTATTTCCTGCAGAACGGTTGGCTCGTAGAGATTTTGTGCCGAGAGGGTGCTGGTAAGGCCCAAGGCTGCTATGGCAAGAAGACGAGAGTACATTAGATGGATACAGATGATTGACGATGGACTGCTGGACGGTGGACTGTTGGACGTTAGATGTCCAAATGTCTAACGTCCAACAGTCCACCGTCCATGAAGTGGCGAATGTACCACCAAAGACAGTTGGCTTGAGCGAAAATCAGTGAATTGGCTAATATTTGCGGTAAAAATGGAACATCAGCCATTTCTCAAAAACCACAGAACTGCCAATCTATATCCCTCCAACCCCAGCCCAACGATACTGCCCACACAATGCGCAGAAAGAAATGAATGATGTCTGAATGGTTCACGCCGATGGACATTGCTAATATGGACTTCAATTATCGGTGTGGAAATGGCTGCTACCGCATCGGCCAGCGCGATGGAAGTGTGGGTTAATGCGCCGGCATTGAGCACGATGCCATCGGCACTGAAACCCGCTTCGTGGAGCTTGTCGAGCAATGTGCCTTCGTGGTTGCTTTGAAAATATTTGAGATCCGCGTTTGGAAGGCCGGCTTGCAATCCTTCAAAAAAAGATTCGAAGCTTTGGTTGCCATAAATTTCCGGCTCGCGCGTTCCAAGCAGGTTTAGGTTTGGGCCGTTTATGATGAGGATTTTCATGGGTGCAAAATTCTCTCTATTTTTACAGGATTAACAGAATGAGACATGATTAACATGATTTATTTCAAAACTCCAATCCTGTTAATCCTGTCCAATCTTGTTAATCCTGTCCAATATGCAAAAACTACTGCTCCCTTTCTTCTTTTTCTGTTTGGCTTTCAACGCCTTGCACAGCCAATCGGCCCTCGTGTCCGACCCACTATTCATCCGATCGGATTATGGCTACGAAATCATCGGTCGGCTGGGTGATCGTGTTTTGGTTTTCCGAGATCGGTACGACGATTTTGTGGTGCAGGCTTTTGACAGTCAAATGCGCCTCAGTTGGAGCAAAGACCTTGATGACCTTGACCGTCGAGGGATGCGCGTGTTGGGTGTAGTGCCTGGGCGTAATGACTTTTCAGTGGTGTATCAAGTTCGCAGGCGCGGCCACACGATCCTGCGTGTACACAAGTATGACCCCAATGCCAACTTGATTGACAGCATGATGGTCAAGGACTACGGAGAACGGCTTTTCAACACACCCGTTCTCGACTTGATGCACAGCGAAGACCGCAATTGCGTAGTGGTGTACAATACTGCCGAACGGGATCAAATAGAGGCCGTTGCTTTTCATTTAGACAAAATGCAAGTGCTGTGGGATACGGTGGCTTTGGTGGACGATGCTTCTGATTTTTTTGAAGATCGGCAACCCGAAATCACACTCAGCAATGCGGGCGCGTTTTTTTGGGTGTCGGAAAGAAACAACCGAAGAGGCAAACTCGACAAGCACGAGGTCAAAATCCTTCGTTTTGATGGCGCAGGGATTCATACCAACCGAACACAACTCGGCACCTACCTTACGATTGATTCCAGGTTTATTTTTGACAACCTGAACAACCGCCTCTGTGCTGCGGGGCTTTGGGCCGAAAAAGGCCGAGACCGTGCAAACGGGGCGTTTTATCTCAGTCTTATTCCAGGCAAGGATTCGGCACAAGTGCTTCGTTATGAACCTTTTGACGAAAAATTTATGTCCATCCTCCGGCAAAAAGATGTGGGGGAAGATTCGCGCGGAATTGCCGATGCTCAGCTGCGCGAATTGCTCCTGCGACAAGACGGTGGCATCATCCTGGTGGCCGAGCGTTACCATGAGGTTCAGCGGGGCTCAGCGGCAGGGCGCGGCTTTTTCCGCGACGGGATGCGTATGATTGTAGACTATTATTACGATGATGTTTTTGTACTGGCATTCCAGCCCGACGGCCAGACACAATGGAAATCAGCCCTGCACAAAAAGCAATATTCGCAGGACGACGAAGGCACATTTTCTTCTTATTTTCTCATGCGCAACGCAGATCGAATGCGGTTTTTTTTCAACGACGAAATCAAGTATGAGAACACATGCAGCGAGTATGTGTTGAGTGCGGTTGGCGAGTTTGATCGTAACAGCCTGCTCAACACCCTGAACCAAAACCTCCGGCTGCGTTTCCGCGACGCGTTGCAACTGAACGCTTCCGAATGTATTGTGCCATCTGAATTTCGGGGAAGGTTGAGATTGGTGCTGCTTCGGTTTTGAGGAGGGAACACGGATTGCACGGATGAGGCACGGATTACTATCATATCTGTGTTAATCCGTGCCTCATCCGCGTCATCCGTGTCCCCCTCAAAATCGCAACAACATCAAGCCTACCTGCCGTTTTGTCGCACAAGTCAATTTCTCATCTGCCAAAGGCTGCAATTTTTCGGGCTGGCAGGCTGTTTGCCATGGGGTCTATTGGTCGTAAAAGGACAAATTTGTTGTCAGTTTGACACAAAACCATTTTTCCCACCAATTTCCCAGCGATAATTCCCATGTTTGCGTCATTGAAAAACGCGGCGTTTTCAATCTTTACTCCCACATTCGTTTCTATTCGTATGTTTGATAACTATTTAATGTCGCAGCAATCAGACGATGAGCCTGATTTCGTGCCACTTTTCTCCCTTGAAGAAGATGACGAAAAGGCTGGCGAGGTGTTTCCGGACACCGTGCCGCTCCTTCCGTTGAAAAATACCGTGCTGTTCCCCGGCATTGTCACCCCTATTACGGTGGGACGCGACAAAAGTATCCGCGCCGTTCAGCGCGCTTATGAAGGCGACCGCTACATCGGGGTGCTTTCTCAAAAAGACCTCAAAATTGAGTCCCCTTCTGCCCGCGACCTCTTTCGGGTGGGTACGGTAGCGCGTATTTTGAAACTCCTCAAGATGCCCGACGGCTCCACCACAGCTATCCTGCAAGGCCGTAAGCGTTTCCACCTCGACGACCTGATGCACGACGACCCCTATATGGTCGGCCAGATCAGCACGCTCGAATACGATCCGCCCAAAAACAAACTGGAATTCCGTGCCATGATCAGCAGCGTGCGCGATGCTGCACGGCAAATCATAGAACTGTCTCCCCAGATTCCATCTGAGGCTGTAGTGATGTTGAAAAACATCAACAACGACAACTTCCTGCTCAATTTCATAGCGTCCAATCTGGGAATTCCGGTCAACCACAAGCAGGAAATACTCGAAATCAACAACCTAAAGGACAAGGCCAGCGCCATTCTTCAGCACATGGATTCGGAGCTGCAACTGCTTGAACTCAAAGATCAAATCGAGTCAAAAGTGCGGGTAGATATCGAAAAGCAACAGCGCGACTATTACCTCAACCAGCAACTTAAGACCATTCAGGAAGAACTGGGCAATAATCCTCAAGAGGAAGAGATAGATGCCTTGGTACGTCGTTCCAAAAAGAAAAAATGGCCGAAACCGGTGGAGGAAGCCTTCTACCGTGAAGTGAATAAAATGCGCCGCGTGAACCCGCAAATTGCCGAATATGCCATTGGGGTCACCTATTTGGAAACCCTCCTCGAACTGCCTTGGCAAGAATATACGAAAGACCAATTCGACCTTCGAAAAGTGCAGCAAGTGCTCGACCGCGACCATTACGGCCTCACCAAAGTGAAAGATCGCATCATGGAGCACCTCGCTGTTTTGAAACTTAAGGGCGATATGAAAGCCCCCATACTTTGTCTTGTAGGCCCCCCAGGAGTGGGCAAAACCTCCCTGGGCGCCAGTGTTGCCCGTGCCTTAAAACGCAAATATGTCCGTATGAGCCTTGGTGGCCTCCATGATGAGGCCGAGATCCGCGGTCACCGAAAAACCTACATTGGCGCGCTGCCGGGACGTATCGTGCAATCCTTGAAAAAAGCAAAGGCTGGCAACCCCGTTTTTATTCTCGACGAGATAGATAAAGTGGGCAAAGATTTCAGGGGCGATCCTTCTTCTGCCTTGCTCGAAGTGCTTGACCCTGAGCAAAACACCTCGTTCTACGACAATTATCTGGAACTTGAATTTGACCTCTCAAAAGTGTTGTTCATTGCCACCGCCAACACGCTCAGCACCATACAACCTGCCTTGCTCGACCGTATGGAGATCATTGATATCGCTGGCTATTCGCAAGAAGAAAAGGTGGAGATTGCCCGGCGTCACCTCGTGCCATCGGAGCGCAAAGGGCATGGCCTCAAGCCTGGCCAGGTGAAGATCAATGAAAAGGCCTTGGTCAAAATAGTGCAGAGCTATACCGCCGAAAGTGGGGTGCGCAACCTCGCCAGAGAGATAGGCTCTGTAATGCGTTCCGTTGCCAAGAAAGTGGCTATGGAAGAGCAATACGATGTGGCGGTGAAACCCGAAGACTTGCATCGCATACTCGGCCCCACCAAATTCGATTCGGAGGTTTACAAAGAAAAACAATCGCCTGGCGTGGCCATTGGCTTGGCTTGGACATCCGTTGGAGGGGAAATCCTGTTTATCGAAGTCAGCCTTAACAAGGGCAGTGGCCGCCTCCAGCTTACGGGAAATCTCGGCGATGTGATGAAAGAAAGCGCCACCACCGCACTGAGTTACATCAGGGCACATGCCGACCAATTGGGCATTGAAACAGAGGCGTTTGAAAAAAACGACATCCACATCCACATCCCTGAAGGCGCCATCCCCAAAGACGGGCCTTCGGCGGGTGTTACTATGCTAACAGCCATTACTTCTGCCTTTACGAACCGACCGCTCAAACCATTTTTGGCCATGACTGGCGAGATTACCCTGCGTGGCAAGGTGCTTCCGGTAGGTGGTATCAAGGAAAAAATCCTGGCCGCCAAACGTGCCGGGATCAAAGAAGTCATCCTTTGCAAGGACAACAAAAAGCACGTGGACGAAATCGAGCAGGAATACATCAAAGGGCTGAGCTTCCATTATGTGGATCGCATGGTGGAAGTGCTTGAACTTGCTATTGGGCTGCAAACACCGATTAAGTCCAGTGCGAACGGCGCAGCTAAGGCTAAGCGGGTGAGGGCGGAGGCGTGAGATATACCTGTGCAGATATATAAATCAAGCCGCAAACAGGAGTCGTGCGAATCAGGGGTTAAATACCCCATAGGGGCCAACCTTTTATAGAAACGACGTACCCATCTGTATTCGCTCCGTAGGAGCCGACCTTCTGTGCTATGTGTTTCTTTGTGGGGTGTTCGTTTTCCCTCTATCTGTATTTGCTCCGTAGGAGCCGAGCTCTTCTGTGTGGAATTTGGCCGACACCTACGGTGTGGTTAGTTTTGGTTGGATTCTGGGGCTATAAACGGCTGGCCCCTATGGGGCATTTTCAGCCCCGCGTGGTCTTCCTCCTTGCTCTCCAGATGATACCAAGCCCAGTGCCGCGCTTGACATCTTGTATGTAGAACAAGAGAAGTCCAAGAAGGGCAAATATAGGGATGCTGAAAACCCCGCCCTTCACAAAGCCGCAAACCGTTATCGGCCACTGTAACAGACGACTCAACTAAAACTAAGATTTCAAAATGTTTTATTATACAACAAATATTTATTGAAAATAAGCGCATATTTATTGCTTATCAATAAATACCTAGTATCTTTGTGGCACAATTTCAACTTTTAACAATTATGTCAGAAAGAAACAACGTCGTATTTAAAGGCTTACATATTGTTTCCTGGGTCATCTTCATTGGCTTGTCCATTGAAGCCGGAGGCTTGATAGTCAATTTTTTTTTCAGCCTGTACAAGCCTGAATTTGTCCAAAACTTATATCAAAAGTTGGACTTAAGCGGAATGTATGAACGCAGCAAATGGGCTTTTTTCAGTATGTATAGCTTTGTCTTGGTCATCTCGATTTTGAAAGCAGTCCTATTTTATGTGGTCATCATACTCATGAGTAAAATGGATTTGTCGAAACCCTTCAACAGCTTTGTTTCGAGACAGATTTCGCAGATTAGTTACTACACGCTTTCAATTGGACTTTTAAGTTACTTAGCAATACAGACAGCCAAAAATTTGCAACATCGGGGCTATGTTATCGACACCCTAAACCAGTTTTGGGCTGACAGTCAAGCATTTATTTTAATGGCGGCTGTAATCTATGTTATCGCGGCTATTTTTTCAAGAGGAGTTGAAATCCAAAACGAAAACGATTTAACTGTTTAATCTATGCCAATCATTGTAAACTTGGATGTGATGATGGCAAAACGAAAAATGTCTCTGAATGAACTCTCTGAAAGAGTTGATTTGACCCTATCTAATCTTTCTATCTTAAAGACTGGAAAGGCAAAAGCGATCCGTTTTAGTACCTTAAATGCAATTTGCAAAGCCTTAGACTGTCAACCAGGCGACATTTTAGAATACGTTCATGACATGCCCAAAACCGATAGCAGTGCCTAAATAACGGAACCGTTATGGCCTGATTTTTAGAACTCTGTTAACACCCACTCTCCTGCCTCCAGCATCCAAAACCTCCACATGATAAATCCCGTTCGGCAAATACTCGCCCAACGTGATTTGATTTCCAGAAACTTGCTGCAAAACCCTTGTCTGCCCAAGCGCATCGCTTACCCGGATACTAAAATTTTGCCCTGACCATTCTGCCGGGAGATCCAACTGAAACGCCCCCGCTGTCGGGTTCGGGAAAATCCGAAGCCCCACACTAGATTGATTTTCAACAGGTTTAATGCCCGTTGGATTTTCCACGCACTGCGCTATCTGGTCAATCAGCACCTGAAATTTTGGCCGGTCGTTCCAGGGCGCCTGGTCGTCTTCGTCGAAGATATGCCCCCAGGAACCGTATTGGCTTTGCCAATGGCCGGTGAGCACAAAAGCCAGGGGCAACTCGCTGCCCAATCTCCGAAGACTGTCAAGCATACGGTTGTAGAGATCGTACATGCCCGGATGCACCTGCGCGTCGTACATGGACTGGATGTAGGGTGGAATGCTGAAGTCTGTAAAGTGCTGACCGCCTTCGTAATTCACTACTTTTTTGCCGTAAAGTTTGGCCGTGCTGTACACCATTTCCCAATGAGGGTAAAAATTGAGAAAAACGTTGTTGGCGTTTTCCAACACATCTTCAGGGGTAGCTGCCGCGCCCAGGGCTTGCAGGTTCGGATTCCCGGCAGGTCCATGATCCAGGCCGACGTACCAAGAGGGAGAAATGTAGTCGTACTTGTTTTGGTCGGCGTGAGCGAGTATTTCCTCGGTAATCCAATCATAGCCATTTTGGGTGCCAAGCACCCGGCGGAGGCGGGTATTTTGGCTGCCCCATACATTCATCCAGAGGTCGAAAGCATGGGTGGAGCGCTCGGTATAGCGGCGGGGATAACTGATGTTCTGCGGACCGTTGCCCGTCACCCAATGGGCTTGCGGGAAAATCCAGTTCCAGACCTCGTTGCTGTACTCAATATAGACCGTGATGCCCTGTTCGAGTTGGTCGCGGAACATGGCAGCCATTTGGGCGATATAGTCGTCATCGGCCTGGTGCGGGATACAGAGCCAAATGTTTTTGTCCAGTTGGTTCGCCACTTGTATAATATACTCATAAGCCGTGCCGCCGTTTGGGCTTTCGGCTTGGGAATAGTAGTTGGGGAGCGTGCGATTGGCCCATTGTACCTGATTGCTGCCGTTGGTATGTGCCCAGTCCATGAATCTCAGGGTGTTGAATGCTGCGCATTTGTCCAGAAAGCCTTGTCGGAATGGCTGGGTTTGGTAGGTGTTGACATTGCTCAGTTCCAGCACCCGAATGTTGCGTACATGATTGCCCAGTTGAGAAGCACTCAGGTTAAAAAAGATGTTCCCGTCGTCGTTTACCACGAAATCAATTTGGCCGGGTTGGTTGCTGGTTACCGTGACTGCGCCTTGCATTTGCAAAGTGCCGACGCCCTCATAAATCAGTCGCAACGGCACCCCCTGAGGGACAAAACCGCTGGCCGAAATAATGCCCCGAAGATTGTTCTGGCCGCTTCCATTGGGCACGGCGAAGGGAATTTGTGTGGCATAGCCGTCTACATCGGCTGGTATATGTATTTGATTTTCAGTATTCCACACAAAATTACCGCCCGGAGGATTGGGGTCGTAGGTAATCCAAGTGCCGCAGGATTTGAAGAAATCTTTGAACGGGCGGCTAGGGGTCCAATAGGCCAAGCCTTCAATACCAACCCCGATTTTCATGGCGCAGGGATCGGGCGTCCAACCAGGGCAGGTGTTGCTGTCGCGCTGGATATGTACGGTGAAAGTATCGCGACAGCCGTTTGCGCCATTGGCCGTGAGTTGATAAATGCCTGGTGCGAGCTTGTCATAAAGATTTGGATTTCCGTTAGCGGGGACCACGGTCGCTCCTCCGCTGTTTTTCAATTGAAGGGGAATGTTGGCGTAATTCGTGACCCGGAAACTGCCGTCATTGCCCGTACAGGAGGCCAGTTTTTCATTTACCAAACCCAGTAGGCAACTGTACGAGCCGCTCGCATCCAATACGGTGATTGTTTTAGAAAGGGAATGCTGAACGCCTTGGTCGTCTTCCACCGTCAAGCTGACTGTCAGGGTTCCGGTGGCTGTGAATGTGTGTTGTACCGTCTGTCCTGAATCTTTCGGCGAGCCGTCGCCAAAGTCCCAACTGTACGCAACAATGTTGCCGTCTGGATCGCTGGAAGCTGAGCCGTCCAAGCTGACTTGAAGCGGGGCCATGCCTGAGATTGGGTTCAAGCTGAAGGCCGCGTTGGGTGGCTGGTTTACGGATACCATGGGGTCAGGTGCGGTGCAAGCATACGTCGCGCCCATGCGAATTTCGTCGGCTTGGCCGCTCGCAGCGTCGTCTCCGAGATATAGCGCGAGGCTACGGATCAGGACGGGATTATTAGTCGTTTGGGTCATTGCGGGTGTTGGCAATGGCGCATCATTGCCCAGCGAGTTGGGATTGACAAACAGCGAAACAGTGGTAGCACCTGCCAAAAAGTCAAATTTTAATACAAAAAACACCGTCTCATTTGGCAACATCTGCACCAAAGTCGGGTAGTATTGGTCTCTGATGCGCAGTGTCCAGCGACGTTGGCCGCCTGCGTTCGAGTTGGAACCAAAATAACCCACTGCCACTTTGTTGGGAGTGCAGCCTTCGCACCATTGCAGGTCGCTTTCGTGCCAAATTGCGGCCACAGATTCATCATTGTTCTGGTTTTTTCGGAGCAAAATACTGGCCCAGAGTGTGGTGCCGGGTTTGCCAATAACCCCATCTTGTGTGAGCCAATCGGCGAAAGGCCCGTCTATGCTGGTATTCAGTCGGCGACCTGCTGTCAGGTAAGCGAAGCCGCCCGAAGCGTAATTGCCCGCCGTTTGAAGGTCGAGCCAGTTGAGCGGGTTGGCGCTGGTGATTTGAAAACCGGGCAGGTTGGTGTTTTCGCCCTGCACATTCCAGGGCCTTTGCCAACCTGTGCCGCCTTGCAAACCTTCGAGGGGTGTGTTTTCGGAATAGGCAAAACCGTCGTAAGCGAGGTAGTTGCAGGTTTGGGCGTTGGCGTTTTGAACGAAAAAAAGGAGGAGGGAGATGAGGAGGAGGCGCATAAGAGTGGATAATTTAAAGACAAAGAACGGCAAGTTCTCGCGCTGTGCAACCCCATAAAAAAGGGGACAGCGGCACACTCTGACCAAAAAAAAATTGGGCGCCGATGTTTCATCGGCGCCCAACTATAAAACTCCCCTTTAACGTAGTAATGTTATTTCACCCTTTTGGGTCTTTTCTTCGTCGCCTTCCAACCGGTATCGGAATGTGAAAACGTAGGTGTCTGAACTTGCTGGTGCACCATTTGGGGTGTTGCCGTCCCAGCGGTCATCGTCACGAAGGCTTTTGAATACCAATTCTCCCCAACGTGAATAAACGCGCATTTCCGCATATTCCAACTTGTTGCAATCTGGCAAGATGGGAATGAAGGAGTCGTTCGCGCCATCGCCGTTGGGTGTGAAAGCGTTGGGAAGTTGGGGTCGGCAGCAGCCTTCTGATTGTTGGGGGCGTATCTCCACCACAACCGAATCTTCATCTGTACATAAATACAGGTCAGTGCCAACAACGGAATAGATGCCTTCCTGAATTTCTTCCACACTTTGAATTTCTTTGATGCCCTGCGTGGTGCCGTCGTTCCAGAGATAGGTATTTGCACCGCTTGCGGTGAGGGTCATCATGCCGCCTTCACAAAGGCTGGAATCGCCGCTGATATCCACCCTGGGCAGGGCCTGGAAAATAATTGGCTGGCTGCTACAGGTATCGGTACAGGGATTGGTCAAATCAGGGACGCCATTTGCATCGGGCGGGCCTACGCTTCTGAAGGCATAATAGGTTTCTCCAATGGTCATGGTGCTGGGGTCGAAGGCAAAATTGCCCGTTGCATTGTAGGTGAGTATCAGGCCATCCAAGGTGTGGAGCACGAAAATTTCCACATCATTGGAATCAAGCATGGGCGACTGGAGCGATTGAACTTGTACGAAACCTTGTCCAGCGCAACCATGAAGTAGTTCGTCGGAGAGCTGCCCGGCGTCGGTGATGCAAAACTGGGCGCAATCATAGCTGCCGCTCACTACGGTTTCGCAACCGATGGCGTCTTTTACAACGAAGGCGTATTGCTCGCCATTGGGCTGCGGTTCGGACAGGAAATAATTGCTTGCCAGAGAATTTCCGTTCACTTTGAAAGGGGGAATACCCGTGATCAAAAAAGCGATGGTGAAATGGGTATTGCTTGGCAGACAGTCCGGGAACACATTGGAACAAACGGGCGGAACAATGTCTTCGCCAATGCTGAAAAGCCGAACCGTGCAGCTGTCCGAAACGCTGTAATTCCCTGCCTGGCAATAATCCGCCCCTTCGAAATTAACACAATTTTGAGTACAGGTTATCTCCCCAACTTCCCCTAGATTGATGGTATCTTTTTTAATCCCAATTTGAAAAAGATTGATCTCGCAGCTGTCGCCGGGAACACTGTATTCCCCTGGGTTGCAAAAAGATATACCCTGATAAGTAAAACATGGCTCGGAACAAGAAACGGCTCCGACCTGGCCGATATCCGTTGTGTCGAGGGGCACAACCGTCACTAAAACAGTGATTTTGTACAAACAGGTGTCGGGGGGCTTGCTGGCTGTTACCAAGTAGGAAGCAGTCGTAAGGGGCGCAACGGAAATTGCGGCTCCGAACTCCCCAGTGCTCCATTCATAGGTGTAATTGGGGTCAAAATTCAGCACTTCCAATTGCGCCGACGCTCCTTCACAGATGCTTATATTTGGCACCAAAGGATCAGGCTCTTCTATATCAATCGTGACTTCTACAAGCATACATTCAGGTGATTCGTAACTATAAAACCCCGGAGTATCGTAGGTGATCCCCTCAATCACACAAGTGGGCTGCATACAGGTAAGCGTGCAGGAATATTGAATGGTTTCGCGCCAAATAATGACCGGGTTTGGCAGGATGCCGCTGGAACAATTTACACCTGAGCATTCACAGAAGGAAAGCGAATCCATTGGTTCGGAAGAAAGCAGTTGCCAACTTGCCCAAATGGTATCGAGCCGTATCGTATCCAGGCCGAAGTAATTGCTATCGAGTTGAATTTGAATGTTTATGCCCGTGCTATCGCCCACAAAATGCATCACGGAAGGGATGTGCCATACCACAACAATGGAATCCAGTGAAACAGGGCAAGCGCTGGCAGGCGGACAGTATTCGCCGTTGCCTCCAACGGGCAGGCCAAAGCTCAAAAAACAACTGGGTGCTCCGATGTTATACGACACGGCTGCGCCCGAACAGATTGTGCCGGGCCCTTCGATGCCACCGCCGTCACAAATACAATCCGCAGGCCCTGGCAATGCCGTTCCTATTCCCTCCACCACCTGTATGTTGAACTCACACTCACTACCCTGTATGCCACTGATGGCTAAAAGATAATTGTTGAGCACCTGAAGGTTGCTGACTTCCAGCGTATCGGTCGTGTTGTTGTATATCGTAACCGATGCAAGTACAGGGTTTGCGATACAAGTTTCTGTATAAAGCCGGAACACCAAACCGGTGTCGCCCGCTGCACAATTCGACACGCTCAATTGCAATTTAATATCGGTGTCGCAAGGCGCAAAACGCAAGAAACCACTGCTTAGCCCAAAGGCGTCGTTTGTCAGCCCTGCATTGGTGCCACAATAGTTTTCTAAAAAATTCCCGCAGAATAATGGCGCAGTTTGGCAAGAATCGGCAATCGCGGTGGGCGAGTTCAAGTTCGCGCAGTTTTGCCCGAATATCGGTGCAGTCGCCAAAAAAAGGATCAATGTGTAAATGAGTTTGTTCATGGCGATTATACTATTTGAATGTGGATACATTTTATGGCTGATAAAGAGGTTTTTTGGGGCGGGCAGCAAGGGTGTGTTCATTTGGGCATTTCGGGCAGGCCCTACATTTTCATCACTTTTCCTCTGGCTAATACTTCTCCTTTTGCGGTTTTTAATTCCAGAAAATAAACTCCTGCGGGCAAATTGCTCAAGTCGAGGTTTAGATTTGTCAACTTTTCAAAAGTTGACAAATCTTCCAATGTCCTAATCTCCCTGCCCAGCGCATCGAGCACACCAAGCCGCAACCCCTCACTTTCGAGGGGTTGGGCCAGGCTGACCATAGTGTTTCCGAACGTAGGATTTGGAGCGAGTAGTAGCACTCCAACAGCAGCGTTTGTGTTTACAGGTTCGGTGGCGGAAGTAATCAGGTGTTGGAATGGATTACCCAGGGTATGCAGTGTTTGGGTGGTAGTAACAGGCGTGTTTTGATCGAAATAAATGGAAGCGCGGTTTTCAATGACAGTTCCAAGCGCGGTGCCTTTTTTGGGGGAAATCTTGAATTTTACAAAACCTTGCGAGGCCGCCCAGTTAGCGCCCGAATCGGGAAGCGCGATGGGATCAAACAGGAAACTCAAAGTGCCAAAATCGGTGATTCCTAATTGATAAGGGTGGCTGCTCGCGCCCTCGCGGAATGTTGCCAAATCCAGGCTGAGCGGCAATGTGTCACGTATTTCCACACGGAAAGCCGTGTCGGTGCCTGTGTTTTGAAAACGAATCAGGTATTCAATGGTCGTTTCTGGTGCGACGATGTGTTGTTCGCCCACGCCCTCTGGCAATCCCAGTTTGTCGTTCGGATCGAAAGAGCCAATGCTTTGTCGGCACTCGATGTCGGTGCTAAAATCGCCGTCATTTTGCGGGAATTGCAGTGCGAAGCCGGTGCTGAACGGGAAGCCGCCACAGCCTTCGATAATTAAGACCGGGTGGTTGTCTACGGGGTAGCCGTGCGTTTGATTTACAATGATGGTCACGGTGGAGCCACCGGGATACAACACGAAAGTGGTGTCTTCACCGGCAGCCAGTTGCAGCACCGAGCGTCTGAACATAATCTGATCCTCGACGATGATATATTCCACAGCGCTCAGCATCCCCAGCCCCGTGTTTGTGATCGTCACAATCACTGAATCGCCCATGCAAAAACCGTCTACTTCGAGCTGCGCACCGTCCCAATCCGGGTTGAATTCGTAACAAAGCGAATCCGGTAAAATGTGGGCTTCCACACAATGTGTCTGCCCCAATATGGTGCTGTCGCAGTCGAGCAAGGCCGTAAACTCAAAGTTTCCGCCTGCCAGCGATTCCAGGTGACCCACCAAAAAGTACAGCGTGTCGCCAGACTGGGTGTAGGGCAAATTGCTGCCGATCACGGCCAAAAACGGATCCAATTCAATAGAAATCAGCGCATTGGGCGCGGCAGCAGTACCGTAGTTGTAATAGCGAACGTAATATGTGTTTTCAAAACAACGACGTAGGAAGGGGGTAGTAACATCCACATCCAGTAGTGGACATTCATACACAGCCTGTACCGGAAAATCCAAGCTCAGCGTGTCGCCGAACTGCAAAATATCCACTTGCAAGGAATCCTCGCAAGGAGACCAGTACCCAGCAGGTGGCAGTACCGACACGAACCAGGTACCCGTGTCCACATCCATCGAATATGCCCCCAGTGAATCGGTGAGCGTATACAGGGTTCCAGGTTCGCCACTTGCCGTTACGAGCCAACCCGGAAGGGCAGCTTCAGTTGCGTCTTCCACGCAGTTTTCTATTGCGTCGCGCAGCACACGACCGATTACGCGGTTGCTCCACACGCTGCCGAGCGAATCGGTGCGCAACAGCCAGGCCTGCAAATCGCCGCTCGCACTGAACGAGGCCGTTTGGCCTGCGATGACAAATCCGTTGCCATCGGGCGCAACCTGCAGGTCCCAAAAAATATCGCCCTTTGTACCGCCATAAGTCTTGAACCAGAGCAAATTGCCCAGCGAATCGCAGAGGGCGAGGAAGCCATCGCGGCTGCTGCTGCCCAAGGGGATATGCTCGCCGACGATGGCGATATTGCCGTTGGGCATCGCCAAAGCGGCGTGCGTTTGTTGGTTTCCGGGGATTGGAATGATTTGTGTCCAAAGCGAATCTAAATCGGGGGTTATCGCGACCAGCAGGATATCGGCCATGCCACCGGATTGTGACCCTGATGCGCCAACCACCACCGAATTTCCTGAAAGTGTAGGAACAATTTCGAAGGCCTCTTCGTCATTGAAGAGTATCGACAATATAAATGCGTCAATAGAATCTCCGGCTGGATTAATTCTTACAACCGCTAAATCAGGCCCTATAGGAGCAATAGGGTAGCGCGAACCCACAATCAAGGCATCCCCATCAGGCAAAATTAACGCGCTGTGCGCTTCACTGAATAAGCCAAATTGAAGCACTTTTTCCCAAATCAGTGCGCCCGCGCTGTCGATTTTTTGGTAAAAAAAGTGGGGTGCATAGGAGTTGCCCCCCAAAGGATAATATTTTCCACCCAACAACAATTGTCCATCTCCCCAAACCTTGGCATTGTTGAGTGCAGTAAAGGGCGAATACATCCAAGTGGTGGGTTGCATTCCATTGGTGTCAACTTTCGATACCGCACTTCTTGATTCATCCCCTAAAATTGGAAACTGAGTGCCACAAAGGAGCCAATCACCAGTAGCAGACGGCAGTAAGGCCACCGCACTTTCATTGTAAAGCGTATCTCCCCAACTGCTTTCCCATAGCAAATTTCCTGTACTGTCTGCCTTCAGGAAAAACCAATCGGTGGTACCAACCATGGTATCCGTCGTGCTGCCCGCAGCCAAAATTCCACCATCTGGCAACAGCCTCAACGCGAAAGCGCGATCATTGCCCAAACCGCCATGAAACCGCTGCCATCCCTGTGCTTGCAACAGGAAAGGACACAGCACGCAACATCCAATCAAGAATGCCCAATGACGTAGTGTAAAATGTCCGTGTACCATGAGTTGCGCTTTTACAATCGAGTGAATTACTGGGTCAAACATCGGTTGCTTTATACCATTGGGGCGAGTACAAAAAAGAGCGATTCTCGGATTTTTTTCGAAATATTTGCTGTTGAAAAAACAAATATTTTGCCGTTTTTGAAACCTCGTAGGTTTTTAAAACCTACGAGGTTTGCAATCAAATGCTTATGAAACTACTCCCGCTCCTTGCGTCATTTTCCAAAAAAGACTGGCATTGGCTTCAAAAATTTGTCCATAGCCCTATCTATAACCAACATGCTGTGGTAGTGAAGCTCTTTGAGTTTTTCCGAAAGAAACCAACCGCGTCAGGAAAACTATATTCCTCGGAACTTTTACACAAAAACTTATTCCCAGGAACCCCTTTTGACGCATCAAAAACCCACCATGCCGCCAATTATCTGTTACGCACAACAGAGGACTACCTTGCCTGGGACGAGTGGTGGCAAGACGAACCCGAACGCCAACGCTACTTGCTTCAGGCTTGCAGACAGCGCGGACTCCATCGCCATTTTTCCGAAACGCTCGAAAAACTGAAGCATAGCACCGAACAGCAGCCAGTCCGCGATGCCGATCATTACCGGTTTCGCTACCGCCTGGCCTTTGAAGCTTACCAGCATTCCTTGCAAAGCGAAGGACATAGTACAACCGAGGAGTTAAAGCCGTTTTCCGACTGGCACGACGTGTCGTTTGTAGCTGAAAAACTTAAAAATGCCTGTGGCATTTACAGCCACAAGCGCTTGAAACACACCGAACTTGATTTGGGCTTGCTACCGGCAGTCCTGGAATTCGTTCGGGCACGCCCCACACTGTTGGAGCATACGGCAGTAGCGGTTTATTTTCATGGATATCACGCACTTAGCGAACCAGATGAGGATGCGCATTTTTTTGCACTTAAAAACTTGCTTGAATCTGCGGCACTAGAATTTACACTTCCTGAACTGCGCGCAGTTTATCTGCTGGCGGTTAATTTTTGTATTCACCGCATAAATTTGCGGCAAGAAAACTACTTGCGCGAGGTCTTCGATTTATACAAAAACGGTCTGGAATTAGGCGTATTTATTGAAAATGGCCAAATCTCGCGATTCACCTACACCAACATTGCACTATCGGCCTTTCGATTGCGTGAGTTCGATTGGGCACACGGGTTTTTGCAAAATTATCGTGACAAGTTGCCAGAAACACAGCGACAAGGTGCATTTGCCTTCAACCTTGCCCGTTTCTATTGTGAACGTGGCGACTATGCACAGGCAATGCCGCTGCTCCTGGAGATGGACTTCGACGAAGTGCTGCACAACCTGATTGCAAAAGCTATGCTGGCAAAAATGTATTGGGAAACCAACGAGATGGACGCCCTGGAAAGCCTGCTATCAAGCCTCGCAGCCTACCTGCGCCGAAAACGCCCGGTGTCGGACCAGTTGCGCACTGGGTATCAAAATTTTATACGATTTGTACGGCGTCTGCATGCCATGCCCCCCGGTAAAAAGGCGGCCCGGGTCGCGCTCCGGGAAGAAATTTGGCAAACGGCACTCGTGGCAGAAAAAGACTGGCTGTTGCGGATGCTGTGAGAGGAAGCATTGGCAATTTACGATTTTGGATTTTGGATTTTGGATTTTGGATTTACGATTTTGGAAAAAGTAGTGGGCTTAGCTGAGTCAACAGCTAAGCCCACTACTTTTTCCAAAATCGTAAATCCAAAATCCAAAATCGTAAATCGTAAATCCAAAATCCAAAATCCAAAATCGTAAATTGTCAATGCTTCCCAGAAACCACGCCATCAATGCGGAGCATATCGAGCATGATGCGCAAGGTCTCGTAAAGTTGGATGTCTTTTTGGCGCTCTTTGATCCAATTTTCGTTGCGGGCAATGCGCGAAGTGTCTTGCTGGATTTGTGGCAAGTCGTCAGCGATGTTCTCAATTTTGAAGCTTTCGATAGGCTTGAAAATGTTGTCGAACTGTTCCGCTTCCTGGTCTTGCTTTTTATTCCATTGACGGAATTTTTCACCTTGGAGTGGGAACGTGCTTTCGTCTTTCCGTTTGCGAAGGCGGACGGCGTTATCGCTCACCTTTTGGAAGGTTGCATCGGCTTTTACCCGCGCCTGGCTGTTGACTTTCAATTGATTGGCATCCGCAATACGGTAAGTGCTTTGTTTGAAAGGTACGGCTTCGATGGTGGTAGAAGCGAGCGGGTAATCGTTGTCGCGTTCGCCGTTTTTGAGCAAGTTGTAGAAATCGGGCAGCACGATGTCAGGAATTACGCCGTCAAGTTGGGTTGTTTTCCCTGTGACGCGATAAAACTTCTGAATGGTCATTTTCATCTCACCCAAAGGTTTTACATTATTATCGGCGGCAGCGTTGTCAAGGTCGAAGAAACGTTGCACAGTACCTTTGCCGTAGGTGCTGGAAGCGCCCACAATAATGGCGCGACTGTAATCCTGCATGGCTGCGGCAAGGATTTCAGAAGCCGAAGCACTAAAACCATTGACCATCACAATGAGCGGGCCACCCCATTGTACTTTGGAGTCGTTGTCGCGGAGGATTTCGGTAGCCCGGTTGCGGCTTTTTACCTGGACAATAGGGCCATCTTCGATAAACAAGCCACTCATGGTCACCACGTCGCGGAGCGAGCCGCCGCCGTTGTTGCGCAAATCGAGGATTATGCCTTTCACGGATTCTTTTTTCAACTTCTCTACTTCAGCAGCCACGTCTTGCGCACAGCTGGTGCGCCCGCTTTCAAAATCAGCATAGAATTTTGGCAGATAGATATACCCAATACGATCCTGTGCGGCACTTTCTTCATTGAGAATCAAGGATTTGGCAAAGCCTTCTTCCATGATCACCACGTCGCGGATGATGGTGATGACCTTCTCCGAGCCATCGGTTTTTTGAATTGTAAGCGTGACTTTGGTGTCTTTTGAACCGCGGATTTTAGACACCACGTCGTCAATTTCCCAACCCCTTATATCCAACGATTCGGTATCGGTTTCGCCTTGGGCCACTTTGAGAATCACGTCATTAGCCTGCAACACGCCTTGTTTCCAGGCCGGGCCGCCGGGCACGATTTCAGTAACGGTAGTTTTTTCACCGTCGCTTTGAAGGCGTGCGCCTATACCTTCGAGTTTGCCCGACATTTGGATGTCAAAATTCTCCTTTTCGCGCGGGGAATAGTAGCCCGTGTGTGGGTCGAAATAATTGGTAATGGCGTTGAGGTAAATTTCCAGACGGCGGTTGTGGTCGAGTTTTAGCATGCGCTTGAACCACTTGTCATATACGTCCAACACCTTTACACGCTGTTCTTTTTCAAGGGTATCAAAGTCTTTTTTATCGCCTTTAAACTCGGGCTTCTCCTGTTTTTCCTGCTCTTCCGTGATACGGCTGAGCACTTCGTATTTCATCCAGCGTTCCCAGCGAGCGCGGAGTTCTGCATCGTCTTTTGCCCATTTAAGTTTTTCGCCGTCGGCTTGCAGCTCATCATTTTTTGAAAAGTCAATGGGCGATGCGAGTATTTCACGGTACCAGGATTGTGTCTTTGCAAGCGAAGCTTCCAAGCGTGCTACCGATTGTTCGAAACACTCGAATGTGCCCGCTCTGGCTTGGTCGTCGAGTTGAAGCTCGTAGGGCTTCAATTGGTCCACGTCCGATTGGGTCAAGAAGCGCTTTCCGCCATCCATATCTTTGAGGTACAAGGCATACACGCTTTTTGAAAAGGTGTCGTCCATTTCCTTTGGCTGGAAATGGCCACGTGTCAGCACTTGTGATATGGTGCGCAACAAAGCCGCGTCGCGCTCCGGTGAAGCGACGGGGCTGCCGTTGCTGAAAGGATTGTACTCATGAAAAACGAGCACAAGACCCAAGATACCGACAATGGAGAATAGCGCGAGCGACGATTTTATTTTCATGTCGTAGAGGAATTTGTCAAGATCGAAAGAGCCTAAACGGCGTGGGAAAATTTGCATTGCCGAATTGTGTTTTTTGAATGGACAAAAATAGTGGAGGATTTGTTTATTTTTTTACCCGCCGTGGCTTTCCTTCCTGTCAAGTCCCGGCAGGCGGGGGCGAAGAAGGGGGGATTCGCGGATTAGAAATAAAAATCCGTTCATTACCCAAACTATAATTGAAACGCAAGAATTGCGCCTTTGTGTGGGATTGGTGATTTTTTTCTACAAAATGACAAAACAAAGATACTTTCGGAAGAAACACAACTGAAATGGAAAGTCACTCAGCCAGTAATTTCTCCAACCAATGCTCTTTTATGCCAAAGCCCAACTTGAGTGCTTCCACTTGTGCCAATGCTTTGATCTTTCTTTGGTTCAGTCGCCGGCCGTCCATGGTGGCGGTAATCATCACGTTTTTCGCGGTGTGTTCAGTAGAGATAAACTCGAACACTTTGGTGTGGTAGCCCGCGGCTTCTAGCAATAATGCGCGAATTCCGTCGGTTACTATTTCTGCCTGTCGCTCTGCCAGAATACCGTGTTGAAGCAGTGGCGCGAGTTCGTTTTTTGCCTGCATCTCGCGGCGGATTTGTTTGTGGCAACAAGGTGCGACTACGATGATTCGGGCTTTTTGGTGGATGCCGGCAGCCAGCGCCAGATCGGTAGCCGTGTCGCAAGCGTGCAGGGCGATGAGCATGTCCAGCCGTTCTGGATGATAGGTCGCGATGTCTTGTGCTATAAAGTGGAGGTTTTGAAAACCAGCCTGTTGCGCTGTCTTGTTGCAAAAATCAACGAGCGCGGGCCGAAGTTCGATGCCCGTGATGTTCGGTGTTAGGCCGATATGATTTTGCAGAAAATCTATGAGCGCAAAAGTGAGATAACCCTTGCCCGAACCCATGTCAGCAATTTGTGCGTCAGAAGTGAGCGGAGTATCCCGCAGCAGGCCTTCGATAATTTCGAGGTATTTGTTGATTTGTCGCCATTTGTCTTGATAAGCGGCCAGCACTTCCCCTTTGGAATTGGTGATGCCCAACAAATGAAGCCAGGGCGCGGCAGGGTCAAGCAGCCGGTTTTTGGGGCGATTGTGGGCAGTAGGTATGGCAGTGGGCGAATTTAGAGAAGGTTTTTTTTCTGAAAAATGGGCTTCGCCTTTTTTGTCAAATTGAAGGGAAAAATCGCGTTCGGGAGTCAAAAGGTCGGCGTTCAAAAAAGCAGCACCCAGCGATGTTTCTAATTGGGCAAGGGCTTCTTCTAATCCAAAGTTCTTGACTTCGTCCCGGGTTTTATAGCGAAAGTTGAACGCGATATGCAGCCCTTTTTTCAATTCCACGGGGCGGAGGTACACGTTTTTTAAGCCTTCTGCTGCGGCAGTTGTGGGCTTGCCCAAAGTGCATTTGAGCAATTGGCCGGAGGTAAAAGCGCTGCGGAATGCGGCGAGGAATTGGGTGGTCGTTGCGTTGTTTGTCATTGAGACCGCGTAGGTTTTTGAAAACCTACGCGGTCTTCGGGGCGAAAGTTACGAACTTTGCCGCCACAGGAATTTTATCATGATGCAGCACAAAGCCGACTCTACTCCACCCAATTGCTTTCGACAAGCAGAAGTGGAAGCCTTTCAAACCTTTGAAGGTCAAATGCTTGCAACCGTAAACTACTACCTGTGGCGTGCCAGCCCCAAAACGTCTTTTCTCTATTCGGTCGAACTGTATTTTGAAAACGGCGAAACGCTGTTACTCTCCAGCGGCGAAAGCGCAGAAGCCATCCAAATTATCAGCGCCGAATCTTTAGTAGAAACCGCGCTGAAGTTGCAATCCTTTCACGGCGAGGCACTTATCCAACGCATTGTAGCCAATGTTCAGCCGCTTTGGCGCGATGTAGTGGGCGCAACCCTGCAGGAAATTCGCCTCTCGCGCCATGAATCGGGGCTTTACCACAACGATGCTTTGCTCCTGGATTTTGGCGAAAAGCAAATCCTGTTGGAATTGGGTGAAAAGGAGGGGCTGGTGTTGGGGGAATTTGATTAATCTGCTGACATAGCGCTTTTGAAATGAGGTCTTACAATTCCAAGCGGCATAGTAATACCTTCGCCCCGTGAACATTACTGCACTCTCCATCCGCCGCCCGTCGCTCGTCATTGTGGCTTTTGCCGTGCTGGCATTTATGGGCATCGCCAGTTACCTGAAGCTGCCCATTGAGTTGGTGCCGAAATTCAGCGCACCCGTTGTTACCATTATCACAGTTTATCCTGGCGCATCACCTTCCGAGGTGGAGAACGCGGTGAGCAAGCCCATTGAAGACGCGATTTCTTCGCTCGAAGGCATTGACCAAGTGCAGGTCGGCTCTCAGGAGAATTCATCGTTTGTTGCAGTTGAATTCGAGCAATCCGTGGATTTGGACAAAGCCGTGCAGGAGATGCAGCGCAAAATCAACCAGTTGCAGGCCTCCTTGCCGAAGGAGGTGCGTACTCCGGTCATCAATAAATTCGCCCTGGATGAATTGCCCATCTTGAAAATCGGCGTGGCGGGCAACCTCACTGGCGCGGCCTTTTACGATGTGGTGAAAAACCGCGTCGTGCCGGAAATCTCGCAAGTAAAAGGCGTGGCTCAAGTGAGCATCCTCGGCGGGGAAGAGCGCGAAATCAAGATCAACATTTCCTCCGCCCGACTCGAACAATACGGACTTTCGCTGCTCCAGGTGTCTCAAGCGGTTCAGACGGCCAACCTCGATTTCCCGACGGGGAAATTGACTGGCGAACAAGGGCAATTGCGCATCCGGCTCGCCGGCAAATTTTTGGGTATTGAGGATATACGAAACCTTGTAGTGGGGAAAAGCCGGTTCGGGTCCTCCATTTTTTTAAAGGATATTGCTGAGGTTCAAGACGGCACGCGTGATCCCGAAATCATTTGCCGTACCGACGGACAGCCCGCCGTGGGCATAACCATCCGCAAGCAAGGCGATGCCAATGCGGTAGAGATGTCGAAACTCGTGCTCGAAAAAATCGCCCTGCTGCAAGGCGCGTACGCCGCGGAGGGAATGCGCTTCGAGGTGGTGGCCAACAGCAGCACGTTTACCAAAAAAGCCACCAACGCTGTTATTGAGGATTTGCTTGTGGCGGTGCTTTTGGTGGGCTTGGTCATGTTGCTTTTCCTGCACAGCTTGCGCAATGCTGCTATCGTGCTCGTGTCTATCCCTACCTCCATCGTCAGCACCTTCGTGATGATGCATTTGTTTGGCTACTCGCTCAATCTTATGTCTTTGTTGGGCCTCTCGCTCGCCATCGGCATTTTGGTGGACGATGCCATCGTGGTGATCGAGAACATTTACCGGCACTTTGAGATGGGCAAAAACAAGGTGCAGGCCAGCTACGACGGGCGGATGGAAATCGGTTTCACTGCCCTGAGTATAACACTTGTGGATGTGGTGGTTTTTCTTCCCATTGTATTCACCGCTGGATTGGTGCCGAATCTGCTGCGACAATTTTGCATGACAGTCCTGACCTCCACGCTCGTATCGCTGCTCGTGTCGTTCACCCTTGTGCCCTGGCTCACGTCGAGGTTTGGGAAACTGCACCGTTTTGAGGGAAAAAACCTGGCTGGACGTATCATTTTGAGGTTTGAAAGATTTTTGGAATGGCTGTCAGATGCATTTGTCAGCCTGCTGAGCTTGGCGCTGAAAAATCGCCGTACCAAAATTATCACCCTACTCACGGCTATCGCCCTGTTTTTCAGCTCGTTCCTGCTCGTCACTTCCGGGCTTATCGGAAACGCTTTCATGGAACCCGGCGAACGGGGGGAATTTCTGCTCGAAGTCGTGTTGCCGCAAGACGCCTCGCTGACACAAACCGATGCTATCACCAAGCGTGTGGAAGCATGGCTTCAAACTCAGCCCGAAGTGGTGCGCACTTTCACAACCGTAGGCGCGAACAACAAATCTTTTGGTCTTAGTGCACCGAATATCGCCGAAATACAGGTTTTTTTAACGCCTTATGGCGGAATACGAAAAGATCTCACGCCTGTTTTTGCCCGAAAAACAAAGGTCAAACTGGAGGAAATCATCGCAGGTGCACGAATCAAAACCAACCCGATTGACATCCTTGGCCTCTCCTTTTCGCCCATCGAAATACAGCTCAACGGTCCGAGCCTCGACAGTCTTTTAATGCTCGCTGAAAAGGTAAAAATTGAAATGGCTGCGGTACCTGGTTGTGTTGAAATCGGCTCTACGGTGGAAGGAGGCAACCCGGAAGTGAAAGTAGAAGTGAACCGCCAGCGCATGGCAGATTTTGGTCTGGCTATGGCGCAAGTGGGCTTAACGCTGCAAACTGCTTTTAGCGGCAACACCGATGCGAAATACCGCGATGGCGATTTTGAGTATCCAATTCGCATTGCCCTCGATGCGTTCGACCGACGCAGTGTTGAAGACATCAAAAATCTGTCTTTTGTAAATCCGCTGGGCAGTACCGTGTCTCTAAAACAGTTCGCCGACGTGCGTCAAGGAACGGCTCCTACCCGCCTCGAACGCCGCGACCGCAGCACCTCCCTCATGCTCACAGCACAGGTCATCGGTCGGCCAAATGGTTCGGTGACCCGCGAAATTATCAAACGCCTTGCCCCCCTCCGACTCCCGCCCGGCACCCAAATCAAATATGGCGGCGACTACAAGCGCCAACAACAGGGCATCGGTACGCTCGGTTTTGCGCTTTGGGCATCGCTGGTGTTTGTATATCTCATCATGGTAGCACTGTACGACAACTGGGTTTATCCGCTTGTCGTGCTGGTGTCCATCCCGCTTTCAGTCATCGGTGCATTCCTTGCGATGGCGCTGGCGAGCGAAAACCTCACCGTGTTCACGGGCCTGGGAATGCTCATGCTGATCGGCTTGGTGGGCAAAAACGCCATCCTTGTGGTGGACTTTGCCAATCAGCTACGAGATCAAGGCGTAGCGTTGCGCGAAGCCCTGCTGCAAGCCACCAAATTGCGCTTCCGGCCTGTACTGATGACCAATATCGCGATGGTGATTGGCCTGCTGCCCATCGCATTTGCGCAAGGCTCAGGGGCAGACTGGAAAAACGGCCTTGCCTGGACCATCATCGGCGGGCTGAACTCTTCTATGTTCCTTTCGCTGATCGTGGTTCCGGTGGTGTACTGGATGTTCGACCGGGCGATGGAGAAGCTGGGGATGGGGAGGAAGGAGAAGGTGGATTTGGTGGAGTGAGGTTGCCATTGACCGTGCCGAAGTGTATAAAGATCGTATCTGACCACGTTTTTTTGCGGGTTACCCTAACAAACTCCTCCCCTCTAAAATCAACTCCAAAAACGCTTCCGACGATAACACTTCAACCTTAGGAAATGGTATATTTTTCAAGACTTTGAATCGCTTGCCAGATTGGATAGAATTTTGAGGCCGAGAAATGGCAACAGTAAGCACATTGGTGTCGAGGACTACCTTCATACCGGCTCCCGACGGTAAGGTGTGCGCTGGTGTTTACCCAAGATTTTTTCCTCGGTAAATTTTTTCTCCTCCCAGACCTTGTCTGCAAAATACTGCCCCAAAAGTGTTTTAATTTGCAATAAATCCCGATCCGAAACTTTACGGGCATAAAGTTTTAACAATTCTAACTGAAGGTTAGAAAATGGTTGCGGGATGCCATGTGCTGCGTTCATTCCAGATAAATTTAGTGCAAAAAAAGATTTTTCTATGAAATTCCCAACTTGAATATTCAATTTTTCGAATAAAACGGATTTCAGTCCCCTATGCATTCAGTTTCTTAAACATACTCCACCCCTCCCTCCCAGGCCCCAGCGCCTTCCACAAAACCTCCTCTGGCGGCTCCGCCTCCAATAAAATCCGTTCACCCGTAGCAGGATTGTCAAACGCCAAGCGCCAGGCGTGGAGGTGGATACTACGATCGGGATTGCTGCGGCGGGCACCATATTTCACGTCGCCTTTAATGGGGCATTTGATTGCGGCGAGTTGGGCGCGGATTTGATGGTGGCGACCAGTAACCAATTGAATATGAAGCAGATGGTAATGCTTGCTGCTTTCTAACAATTGGTAGCGAAGTTCGGCGCGATCGGTGCCGGGTTGTTCTTCATCGTAGACGGTGGAGGTGTTTTTCGCCTGATTCTTTTTCAAATAATGAACCAGCGTGCCGTCGGGTTTTGGCGGCATATTTTGCACCATTGCGAGGTAGTCTTTTTGGACGCTGCGGGCCTGGAACTGCGCTGAAAACAGGGCCATAGCCTCGGCTGTTTTGGCAAAAAGCACCAGCCCGCTAACCGGACGGTCAATGCGGTGAACAAGAAAGAGTGGATGTCCACAATGCGCTTCGGCCAAAGTCAGGAGCGAGTCGTCGCCCGTTTTGTCGGGCTGGGAAGTCAGGCCGGGGGGTTTGTTGATGACCAGGAAGGCGGCATTTTCGTGTAGTATGTTGAGCATAGTTTGATCTTTTTTTAGGAACGGGTGAATTTTAGGGCATATTACTGGACATTTTCTAGTATCGAGACCTATAAGGTTTTTGGAAACCTTATAGGTCTGGTGGCAATTAAAAATGACCAGCAGTCAGATTCTTGGGTCTGACTGGTTTCGCCCTGCATGCTCGTACGACCCCCGCAGGCTCGCACAACTTGCGCTCAAGATTCCAGCACTTTCTCCAACCGGATTCCTCGAGAGCCTTTGATCAGGATGGCCGTGTCGCGCAGGTCTTGGGCATCCAGCCAAAGTTTGGCGGCTTGATTGTCGGCAAAATGCAGCGCGCCAAATTTTGAAAACGGGGTTCCCCCAAATTCTTTTCCGACCAAAACGATCTGGTCAATCTTGAGCCGCGCGGCGAAACGGAGCAAATCTTTGTGTTCTTTTTGGCTTCCTTCACCGAGTTCCAACATATCACCCAAGATGGCAATACGGTGCTTGGCAGGCATGGCGCAGAGGCTTTGGAGTGCTGGCTGCATACTAGAGGGGTTGGCATTGTAGGCGTCCAATAAGATCGTCGCTCCATTATGCTGCATCAGTTGGGAGCGGTTGTTGGAGGGGGTATATTTTTCCAATGCTTCTTTGATTTTTTCCGCAGGCACTTTGAAATAAACGCCCAGTGCAATGGCTGTCATAACATTCTGAAAGTTGTGATTTCCAAAGAGTTGGGTGGTCAAATCAACGCTTGGTCCATCGTCCGAAAGAAAAGCTGCGCGCACAAAAGGCATATCTTCCAACATCTGCACTTCAATAACCCCCGGCTCATGGCGGAGTTCTTCGGTACGGGAATAGCCCACGCGCATGGGCACTTTTTTTGACATAGCAGGCAGATACTTTTCTGAAAAGTTCACGAACGCGCAGCCGTAGTTTTTTGCCAAAAAATCATACAGCTCAGCCTCCGCTTTTTTTACGCCAGCGAGGCTTCCAAATCCCTCCAGATGCTCTTTCCCAATGTTTGTCAGAAGTCCGTGCGTTGGTTGCACGATGCGGCAAAGTTCCTCGATATCCCCCGGTTGGTTGGTTCCCATTTCAATGATTGCAACCTCTGTGCCGCGCGGCATGGACAGCAAAGTGAGCGGCACACCAATGTGGTTGTTCAAATTCCCCTTGGTAAAATGGCAGGGATAGTGTGCTGATAAAACGGTGGAAACCAACTCTTTGGTCGTAGTTTTTCCGTTGGATCCACCAATAGCGATCACGGGAATCTCAAATTGGCGGCGGTGGTGATTGGCCAATTGCTGTAAGGTTTTTAACACATCCGGCACGAGTAAACAACGCTCATTCGCACGGTAATCCGGGTTGTCAATCACCGCGTATGCTGCGCCTTTTTCCAAGGCTTGTTCTGCAAATTTGTTGCCGTCGAAATTATCCCCTCTAAGCGCAAAGTAGATACATCCAGGGGGCAATTGCCGAGTATCGGTGCGCACCAATGGGTGTTGCTGAAAAATGGAATAGAGTGCTGGTATGGTGGTCATTATGTCATTGATCGTCATTGATGGTCATTGATCGTCATTATGGGTCATTGATCGTCATTGATGGTCATTATTGGTCATTGATGGTCATTGGGTCATTATGGGTCATTGATGGTCATTGATCGTCATTGGGTCATTATTGGTCATTGATCGTCATTATGGGTCATTGATGGTCATTATTGGTCATTATTGGTCATTGATCGTCATTGATCGTCATTGATCGTCATTATGGGTCATTGATCGTCATTGATGGTCATTATTGGTCATTGATGGTCATTGGGTCATTATGGGTCATTGATGGTCATTGATCGTCATTGGGTCATTATTGGTCATTGATCGTCATTATGGGTCATTGATGGTCATTGATCGTCATTGGGTCATTATGGGTCATTGATCGTCATTGGGTCATTATGGGTCATTGATCGTCATTGATCGTCATTGATGGTCATTGGGTCATTGATTTAGAGGGATCTAAAAGGGGAGGTCATGCATTTCTTGGACATCCCCGTAGGGCGTATCCGGCTCGCGAAGTTGGTCGTTGGAAGTACCTGATGTGCCAATGGATTTTATGTACTTATTTAACATTAGATGGCAACGAGAAAGCAAAGTAGTAATACGACAAAAAGTTGCTTCATCAACAAGATTTCGGTTGCGTGATTTTTTGAGCCATGTCTTGGTTTCCAATAGAGAACCTCTAGCATAGAAACAAAAATTCCGATTCTCCTTATAATGAAAACGCCCATGCCCTTCAGCAATGTTGGCTGAAATCGAGTCTGAAGCCTCACAAAATTGACTTCCAATGGCTTCTTTTTGAAAACGATCCCATTTTTCAACCACGACCCATACTTCTTCTCCAATTTCCATTGCAACTTTATAAACTTCCAAATCATCAATTGGAATGTAACTCATACTATGTAAATTTTTGAATAAACCAAGTTTTAGTAAAATGACCCAATGACCCAATGACCCAATGACCCAATGACCCAATGACCCCAATGACCCCAATGACCCCAATGACCCAATGACCCAATTACC
>Ga0163148_10000124_pt1 | contig 91915 bp, 96 predicted proteins | sample OliLakLV19MP7P2_FD_148606 | JGI IMG/M metagenome (GOLD analysis project Ga0163148, IMG submission 148606) | Freshwater microbial mat bacterial communities from Lake Vanda, McMurdo Dry Valleys, Antarctica- Oligotrophic Lake LV.19.MP7.P2 | ecosystem: Environmental > Aquatic > Freshwater > Lake >...
TTCTAGTGTTTTGCCATGTAAGGGATTGTTTGCTTGCTCGCTCATTTGCGGATGATGGTTAGTGATTGGGTATAATCGGCCTGTAGATCTTCAGGTAATTTCATAAGCACACTTTCAATCTTCTTTAACTGTTGCTGATAAAGATTAAATAAAACGGTTCCGGTGCTTAGCGGAATCTTTGCCGAAATAATTTTTTCACAAAAGTGAATCCTGATCTCTAACTCAGTTTGTGGGATGCCCGAATATTTAATCTGGCGATTGGTGTAACGCAATATTTTTCGTAGAATCTTTTTAGTCAAATACAAATTTCGATCGGAGATTTCTTCAAACAGTATTTCAATTTGCTCTTTCACCTGTTCGATATAACTGGGCTCATCATGGGCATCGAATAAGAGATAGCCAAGTAGTTCTTTGTTTTCTTTTTTATATCGGGCCAACCGAAGACAAAAGGCTTGCAAGGCATCAGAATCTAAATGCTGTAATTCTTTACGGATGTCGCTTAAGGAAGCAGTTGGCATGATTTAATTTATAATGTGACAAAGTTGCACAGAATGATTGAATTCTAACTACTTGGTTTGGATACTAGATTCTCGTTACTAGATTGCGAGTGACTAGTATCAAGAATCCAGTTCAGTCATGCAACCCTCTTTCAAATATTGCGTCTTACAACAAAAATCTATCGACCGTGCTAAAGAATTACCTCCTAATCGCTATCCGCAATCTTTATAAAAACATTGGCTATACCTCTATAAACATCTTCGGTCTTGCCATCGGCTTAGCTTGCTGTTTGCTGGTAACGCTCTATATCCGGTTTGAGCTGAGCTACGAAAATTTTCATGAGAAAAAGGCATCTATCTATAGATATATTCCAAGAGGTGAACGCGATGGCGTTGTTAGTATGCAAACCATGTTGCCAGCTGGCTTTGGCCCACTGATCGCTGAAAATTTTCATGAAGTAGAAAAATTTACCAGATTCTCTGATGTAAACGAACGTGCCCTTCTGCGCAAAGGAGATGTTTTTTTGGATGAGAAACCCTTGTCGATTGCCGATAAGGACTTTTTCGAAATCTTTAGTTTTCCCATTGTTCAAGGTGATCCTGCCTCTGTTTTTGCAAGACCCAATACAATTGCAATTGCGCAGTCGGTAGCAGATAAATATTTTCCAAACAAGGATGCGATAGGTCAGGTCATTCGATACAACAATAAATATGATTATGAAATCACCGGGGTGTTTAAAGATGTTCCGGCAAATTCGCATTTGCAATTTACATACCTCACCACGTTTGAGACTTTTGCAAAAATGGTTCAGGAGCAATACAACTTTCCGGCCGATCAGTTTCTGAGCAGCCTCGATGCCTGGAATTACTCGACTTACTTCTACATTCCAAATGAGTCGGACATTGAAGGGTTGACTAAAAGGATTGATAAAAAATTTACGGTCGCCCGGGGCGATGAATTTAAAGAAGGCGGATTGGGTGACTGGCTTCAGCCATTACCCGAAATTCATTTTACCAAAGGCATAAAAGCGGACAGTGCCAATGGTGACATCAGTTATGTATACATTTTTTCAGCCGTTGCATTGCTTATTCTTATAATCGCCTGCTTCAACTTCATGAATCTTTCAACAGCACGCGCTATGAAGCGCGCAAAAGAAGTGGGGCTGCGAAAAGTGATGGGCGCATTTCGTTACCAACTGATCAATCAATTTTTGGGCGAAACAATAGTCTTGGTTTCTATTTCTCTCGTACTAGGAATTATTCTTCTTGAATTGCTTGTGCCCATGTTTAATGCATTAGTTGGCCAGCATTTGAAAGTAGTTTACTTTGGGAGCAATAGTGTCATCCTTTATATACTTCTGGCCGGATTGATAACCGGAATTGTTGCCGGAAGCTACCCGGCTTTTTATCTCAGTTCGTTTGTGCCAGCCCAAGTATTGAAAGGCCAACCAGGTCCATCGGGTAATGCAGGATTAAGAAAGACTCTTACCGTTTTGCAGTTTGGCGTTGCTGCTTTTTTAATGATCGGCACAGTGGTTGTGTACCAGCAAATGAATTTCATTCAAAACAGAAATTTAGGATTCGATAAAGAGAGTATTGTGTACATGAATCCACCTGCTGAGTTGTGGACTAAAAAAGAAGTAATAAAAGAAAGCTTACTCTCCAATACAAACTTTAAATCGGTAACATTTTCAAATGGAACACCTGGCATGGAGAGTTCTACCTGGCAGTATGATTTTCCGGGCACAGATCTTCCTAAAAGAAACATGAACACCATGATCATTGATTATGATTATCTGAAAACCTTTGGACTTGAAATCGTGGCGGGTCGTGATTTGTCAGGTGAGTTTGCGACTGATTCTACCGAAGCTTATTTAATTAATGAAGCTGCGGTAAAAGAATTTATGTTAGAGAAACCGGTTGGTACGCCCATGCGTGCATTGGATGGACATCCGATCGGTAAAATTGTTGGCGTGGTGAAAGATTTTCATTACCGTTCGTTACATCGAAAAATTGAACCGCTGGTATTACGATATGATCCAGGTAATATGTGGTGCATGTCGGTGAAAATGAGTGCCGGAAATCTGAGGGAGAATCTTGCTACACTGGAAGGTGAATGGAAAAAATTGGCTCCTGATTATCCATTTAATTATCAGTTTGTTGATGAAACAATCGAGCGGCAGTATAAAGCTGAACAAAACACGGGTGTGTTGATTGGTGCTTTCTCATTGTTAGCAATCATTATTGCTTGCCTGGGTTTATTAGGCCTCACAGCTTTCATGACTGAGCAACGCAAAAAAGAAATCGGGGTACGTAAAGTTTTAGGCGCTTCTGTTTCCGGGATAATTGTTCTACTGTCGAAAGAGTTTTCAAGACTGGTACTCATTGCGTTTGTTATTGTAGTGCCTCTTGCATGGTATGCTATGAATCAATGGCTTGCTGATTTTGCCTACCAGATTAAAATAAGTCCGTTCAGTTTTATTGCTGCAGGGTTAATTATTTTGATAATCGCATTTGTTTCGGTTTTCTACCAGGCAATGAAAGCGGCAGTAATTAACCCCAGTGAGACGCTTCGAAATGAATAATGATTATTTAATAGGGCGTTGCCTGGCGCTTCGAATATTGATTACCTGAATTTCTTTTTTCCGAGTCTTTACCTTGTAGGTTATTATAGTAAGTTTATTCATTGGGCCTCGATAGACATTATTTAACCTAGTACTTTTTGTTAGCATGTCTGGAAATTTGACCAATAATGAAAGAACTCTTCACTTTCTTTAATAAAGTTTCTAACCTCGCGCTCCGACCAATTATCAAGAAGGTAACTAATTATTCGGTCGTACCCTGTAATAATCTGTTTGGTTCAGACTAATTCGAAGTCCATTTCTTGTATTTAGCCATTACCTGTTTATGAGGTACGATCTCACCTTTGTTCGCTTGCACAAGCCCCTCTTCAATTTCTACTTTTTTGTCTTCAGTAAGTTCATCATACCAATCCTTCTCTTCTTTCTTTTTAAGGAGTATAAATTGTTTAAGTGTTTTAGTATCGTTAAGCCTTATAAGCCATTCAATCAATTGTAATTTTTCAGCCTGTATATCCATTGCTTGAGTTGTTTCTTATATCAAAGATTAGAAGAAAAAGAAATGCTTTGAATTCTTTTAGTAAACCTGATCTTCATAATTAAAGTAGACTATTCAAGTATCGTCTCCCGTCTCAGGCACGATACGATGTTGCAATCCGATCGTCCTATATCGAGAGATGATCTTGAAAGAGAGTGACTGCGGAATGAGTAGCCACCGATCAATTATATATATCTGAATTCATAATTAGAAGTATCTTTATGATCTCTTAATCCGAAAGTCATGAAGAATCTAATTTGCGCAGCCTTAATTCTTGTAACCTTCATCGCTGCAAAAGCTCAACCTGTTGCTGGCTCTACCATTGAAACCCAAAAGCAAAAATTTGTTTTGCAATCAATCACAACAGAGCTGCAACGCCCATGGGGTATGGCTTTTTTACCCGATGGAAGAATCCTGGTAACCGAGTTAGCTGGAGAAATCAGAATCATCAAAGATGATAAGCTACTCGATGAAAAAATTGCCGGAGTGCCAGAGGTTTTTAACAACGGTCAAGGCGGACTATTAGATATTCAACTTCATCCGGACTATGCAAAAAATGGTTGGATATATATTGCGTATGCTAAACCCGATGGGACTAAAGGAGGTGGCACTACTGTAGCACGCGCAAAACTGCAAGGCAATACGCTTACCAACTTCGAACAATTATTTAATGCACAACCTTCATCTCGTTCGGGCGCGCACTTTGGCTCACGCATTGTGTTTGATGGCAAGGGCTATATTTTCTTTTCGTCTGGCGAGCGTGGCAAAATGGAGAATGCGCAAGACCTCACAAATCACTTAGGTAAAATTATGCGCTTGCATGATGATGGTCGTGTGCCTACCGATAATCCGTTTGTAAATACTGCCGGAGCAAAACCAGAAATCTGGTCTTATGGTCATCGCAACCCACAAGGATTAGTTTATGATAAAACAACCGAAACGCTTTGGGATGGTGAACATGGCCCAAAGGGTGGCGATGAATTAAATAAAGTTGAGAAAGGGAAAAATTATGGCTGGCCGGTAATCACCTATGGTATTGGCTACGATGATAAGTCGATTACCGATATCACCAAGAAAGATGGTATGGAACAACCCGTTCGCTATTGGGTTCCATCCATTGCACCTTGCGGGATGGCGATGGTAACAAGTGATCGGTATCCAAACTGGAAAGGCAATTTTTTAGTAGGGGCACTTTCATTTCAATTAGTGGCTCGTGTAGAAATTGAGAACGGAAAATTTGTTGCAGAGGAAAGAATCCTTGAGAAAATAGGCCGAGTGCGCACCGTTGTTCAAAGTCCTGATGGATTTATTTATGTGGCTACAGAAAACCCGGGTACGATTAGTAAGTTGGTGCCCGTGAAGTGATACTAGATGCTCGCTTCCGGATACTGGTTTTTAGTGACCAGCATCCAGAGACCGCTAGCCAATTTATAATTGCATCTTCCTAAACAACTCCCACACTACAATACCTAAGCAAACAGAAATGTTGAGCGAATGCTTGGTGCCGTGTTGCGGAATTTCCAAAGCAAGATCAGCCAAAGCAATTGCCTCTTCACTTACGCCATGCACTTCGTTGCCAAAAACAAGGCAATACTTTTTATCTTTTTCGCCATGAAAAGTTTGAAGTGGCAAGCTGTCTGTAGTTTGCTCAACGATAACAATCATATAGCCCGCGTCCTTTAATTGTTGAACAGCCACAGCTGGACTTTCAAAATGCTCCCAAGCCACTGAATCAGTGGCGCCTAAAGCAGTCTTCTGTATTTCACGATGCGGTGGAGTTCCTGTAATTCCGGTTAAAAATATTTTCTCGATGCGGAATGCATCCGCTGTTCGAAATGCGGATCCAACATTATGCAGACTGCGCACATTATCCAATAAAATGCAAACCGGTATTTTTTCAGATTCTTTAAATTGATCGACTGAGATACGACCCAGCTGTTCTAATGCTAACTTCTTCATGATGCAAAGGTATGGGAAGGTTCAATGATTTTTTTTATATTAAGCATTATGAATTATTTAACAATCGCTCACTCATTATTTTCGTTTTAGCAACATGTCTCGGCTCCTCGGATTATTTTTTCTTGTTATTAGCAGCGCTCTCTATGCGCAGGATCAATGGAAAAATGTGTACAGTGAACGCGCCTGGACTGATCGTGATCGGTGGCAGAAGGCAGATGAGTTAATTCAAAATCTTAACCTTAAGTCTGGAAGCCAGGTAGCCGATATAGGCTGCCACGAAGGATATATGACCGTGAAGCTGGCAAACAAAGTTGGTCAATCAGGGAAAGTATTTGCTGTGGATGTAGAACAATCTAAGCTAGATAAGCTTCAGGCCATTCTCACAAAAAGAGAAATTACAAATGTTCAACCGATTAAAGGTGATTATGATAATCCGAAGCTTCCATTGAATTCTTTAGATGGAGTTATCATTCTTGACACGTATCATGAAATGGATGATCATGATGAAATTCTGCAGCATGTTAAAGCTTCATTAAAAGCAGGCGGTCGGCTGATACTTTGTGAAGCCATTGCCGATGAAAGACGCGACCTTTCGCGCAAAGATCAGGAACGCAAGCATGAGCTTGGTATGAACTTCGTGTTAGAGGATTTGAAGAAGGCCGGGTTTACGATTATAAAGCAACAGGATATCTTTGTTGATCGCACCAAAGAAAAGGGTGATAAGATGTGGTTGATTGTTGCAGTTAAGAAGTGAAATATCCGAGTTCCTGCGACTACCCCTGAAAAACACGCCTAAGGAATGCAAAAAAAATTCCGACAACCGGGGTGAAAGGAGTTCTTTTGGGGCAAATTGATGCAGCCTTAATTCTTCGTTTATTCGGCTGAAGTTCTCCTTTGATGCTTCTATATTTGCCAACTATGGCCGGACCGAACGCAATGGAAACCCCTCTTATGAAACAATACAACGCCATCAAGGCGAAGTATCCGGGGGCGCTTTTGCTTTTTCGCGTGGGCGATTTTTACGAAACGTTTGGTGAGGACGCAATCCGCGCTGCCAATGTGTTGGGTATTACATTAACCAAACGCGGCAATGGTTCGGCTTCCGAAATTGAACTGGCTGGCTTTCCGCATCATTCACTCGACACCTATTTACCAAAACTGGTACGTGCCGGCAACCGGGTTGCTATTTGCGATCAGTTGGAAGATCCCAAGTCAGTGAAAGGAATTGTGAAGCGGGGCGTTACCGAATTAGTTACCCCGGGAGTTTCTTTTAATGATCATGTGTTGGAGCGAAAGCAGAATAATTTTCTTGCTTCTGTGTTTGCCAGTAAAACCATGCAAGGTGTTTCTTTCCTTGACATCAGCACGGGTGAATTTTATGCAGCGCAAGGTCCAGAGATCTATATTAATAAACTTATTCAAAGTTTTGGGCCCGCAGAAATTATTTACAGTAAAAGTCAACGTGAGAAATTTGAAACCCAGTTTGGTGAGGAGTATGCAACGTTTGCTTTGGATGATTGGGTATATGCATTCGATTTTGCTAACGACAAGTTAGTACAACAATTTAAAACCAACACACTAAAAGGATTTGGTATTGATGGTATGAATGAAGCCATCATAGCTGCCGGAGCAGTTCTTCATTACCTGGAAGCAACTGAGCATAAAGACACGCAACATATTTCTGCCATTGCGCGCATAGATGAAGACAAGTATGTGTGGTTGGATAAGTTCACTGTGCGAAACCTTGAAATAGTTAGTTCACAAAATGAAGGTGGAGTTCCGCTGCTTCAGGTGTTGGATCAAACTGTTACACCTATGGGCTCGCGCAATTTGCGCAAGTGGATGATTCTACCCTTAAAGGATAAACAAGGTATTGATGAAAGACTTCAGGTTGTAGAACAATTTTATACTGACGAAGAACTAACAAATAAGATACTTGAACACCTGCGGCAAATTTCTGATCTGGAGCGATTGATTTCTAAAGTAGCTGTGGGTCGCATTAATCCCAGAGAGCTGCTTCAACTAAAGCGATCGTTAAAAGCAATTCTTCCTGTTAAAGAGATTTTAGAGAAGTCTGCTTCCGCAGAGTTAAAGAAATTAGGCGATCAATTACATCGTTGTGATTTCTTAGTAGAAAAGATTGATAAAGAATTAATGGATGATGCGCCCATGCTCATCCACCAAGGCGGAATTATAAAAGAAGGAGTTAATGCGGAGTTAGATGAGTTGCGCGCTATTGCCTTTTCAGGAAAGGATTATCTGGTGCAAGTGCAAAAGCGTGAGGTGGAACGCACAGGAATTAATTCATTGAAGATTTCTTACAATAGAGTTTTTGGTTACTACTTAGAAGTAAGCAATACCAACAAAGATAAAGTACCTACAGATTGGATTCGCAAGCAGACGCTTGTCAACGCTGAACGCTACATTACTGAAGAATTAAAAGTGTACGAAGAAAAAATCCTTCATGCCGAAGAAAAACTGTCAGTGATTGAACAGCGATTGTTTTTAGAATTGGTTCGGCATGCTGCTGATTACGTTGCGCAGATTCAGCAAAACGCAAGAACGGTAGCAATACTAGATTGTTTGTTATCCTTTTCCGTTACCGCGAAAGCAAATAAGTATAACAAGCCCGAGATCAGTGAATCAAAACGGCTCGCGATTAAAGCCGGTCGCCATCCAGTAATAGAAAGACAATTGCCAACAGGCGAGACGTATGTGCCGAATGATATTTACCTCGACAATGAGACGCAACAGATATTAGTGATCACAGGCCCCAACATGGCGGGTAAGTCTGCACTCTTGCGGCAAACAGCTTTGATTGTGTTGATGGCTCAGATGGGAAGTTTCGTTCCCGCTGAAGCGGCAACCATAGGCTTAATCGATAAAGTGTTTACGCGCGTTGGCGCTTCCGATAACCTATCGCGGGGCGAATCTACTTTTATGGTGGAGATGACCGAGACAGCCAGCATTTTAAATAACCTAAGCGACCGCAGTTTAATTTTGATGGACGAGATTGGCCGCGGAACTTCAACCTATGATGGGGTTTCAATTGCGTGGTCTATTGTCGAGTACCTACACAATCATAAAGACTTTAAAGCGAAAACACTTTTCGCCACACACTACCATGAATTAAATCAGCTTACGGAAGATTTGATTCGGGTAAAAAATTTTAACGTGAGTGTAAAAGAAGTGGGCGATAAAATCATTTTCATGCGCACGCTGAAAGAAGGCGGGAGTGAACATAGTTTTGGAATTCATGTAGCGCAACTAGCCGGCATGCCCAATAAGGTGGTGTTTCGCGCCAACGAGATTTTACATTTCCTTGAGAAGGACAAACATAAAAACCAATCAAAAGCGAAATTTGATGAGCTACCCAAAGCCACTGCGCAAATGAGTTTGTTTGAAATGGACCCTAAATCTAAAGCGGTGCATGAGATGTTGGAGAAGATTGATATTAACACGATTAGTCCGGTGGAGGCCTTGCTTAAGCTGAATGAGATTTTAAGTGTGTTGAAGAAATAACAGGTTACAACTTTGTAAGTTACAATTATGTAAGTTACATTTATGTAACTTTTGAATAATGGAAAATCCTTTTGTTTTTGGTAAAACGGTTGGCAAAGCCAATTTCTGCAATCGTACCCGCGATATCGAGTTCATGCATCATCAGTTTAACACGAATGCCAATACCGTTTTGATTTCACCCAGACGCTGGGGCAAGTCGTCATTAGTGGAGGAATCAGCGCGAAGATATGCCGACACTAAAGTATGCTTTGCCTTTATCGACATTTTCAAATGCCGAACCCCAGACGAGTTTTATGAAGCATATGTGCAAGCTTTATTAAAAGCAACCAATTCTAAATTAGATGATGCTTTTCAGTTTGCCAACAAATGGTTGAAAAGTTTCTTGCCACATCTTTCTTTTCAGCCAGATCCTAACACAGAGTTTTCAATTAAGTTTCAGGCCAATGCTTCTATAAAAGATGATGAGATTATCAATCTATCACAAACCATCGCTAAGAAAAAGAACATCCGAATTATTTTATGCATTGATGAATTTCAAAATATAAATCACTTTCCACATCCGATTGATTTTCAACGCAAGCTTAGAAGCTATTGGCAGCGGCATGATCATGTTCATTATTGTTTGTATGGAAGCAAGCGTCATCTAATGAGTCAGCTATTCGAGTCATCGGATTTGCCTTTCTATAAATTTGGAGCAGTTCACTATTTAAAGAAAATTGAAATAAGGGAGTGGGTGCCGTTTATTATTGGTAAGTTTAAGAAAACCGGAAAAGAGATTTCGAAAGACCAGGTTCAGAACGTTTGTGAGGCTATGGAGTCGCATTCGTACTATACCCAGCACGCATTCCAAATTTTGTGGTATCTGTCTTCCACTAAAGTCCATGATGAGGATGTAGATAAAAGTTTGGAACGATTAGCCGAGCAAAATGAACTTCAGTTTCAAAAAATTATTGAAGGCTTAACCACGTATCAGCTAAATTTTGTGAAGGCACTCACTCAAGGCGTTGAAACTCTTCATTCTAAACAAACTATAAAAGAGTTTTCATTGGGGACAACAGCTACGATTCAACGATCGATTCAGGCTCTACTTCAAAAAGATGTGATCGATGCAATGGGGAAAGAGATTACTATAATAGACCCCGCATTTAAATGGTGGTTTATTAGAAACTTTTCAAGTTGACCAAACTCATCTCCTAAACAACTTATTTCCCATCACTTTCTTCATTACCTCATCCTTCAAACTTCTGCTAATAGGAATTATTGCTGATCCTATTTTCAATTCATTACTATCTAAAGCCGAAATCTTTTCAATGGCAACAATAAATGATTTGTGAATTTTTAGAAATAGCTTCTCAGGTAGTTGCTTGTCTAGTCCGCTGAGAGTATGGTAAGTGATTAGCTTTCGTGAAGTAGTATGCACGATGCAATAGTTTTGCATGGCTTCCAAATAGAGTACTTCTTCATAATTCACTTTCTCGAATTGCTGATTCACCTTGATGAAGAAATAATCTGATTGTTGGGTTTCTTTCGTTTGTTCTTTGAGTTGATAATAATCATGTGCTTTCTGCACGGCCTTTAAAAATCGATCAAACGAAATAGGTTTTAATAGATAGTCAATCACATCCAGTGAATATCCTTCCACCGCATATTCTGAATAAGCGGTGGTGAAAATTACCAAGGGTGGATTTTCTAAGGTGCGAAGAAATTCAATGCCGGATACTTTTGGCATTTGAATATCTAAAAGAATAAGATCAACAGTGTGTATTTTAAGGAAGTCGGCAGCCTCCCGCGCACTTTCGCAAGAATTTGCTAGTTGAAGAAATGAAATTTCGGACACGTATTCTTCCATACCCTTGCGGGCAATTGGTTCGTCATCTATAATCAAGCATCTGAGTTTCATAGAATCGGTAATTCAAGAGTTACTGAAAATGTCTCAGCTATTTTTTGAATGTCTAAGGTATACCGAGTACCATACAACAACTCAAGCCTTCGGGTTACATTCTTCAAGCCAATGCCTCCGTTTTCTGAGGCGCGAGCTGTACTATCAATTGTGTTAACCACAGAGAAATTAAACGTGTCTTCTTCTTTCGATACATGAATAGTGATCCCGTTGCTTCTATCTGCATAGTTGGAAACATGTTTAAAAGCATTTTCCACAAAGGGGATTAGCAAAAGTGGAGGAATTCTGAAATTATTCAGATTCTCTGAGCAAATAAATTTGACAGTATAATTTGCGCTCATACGAAGTCGCTGCAGGTTCACATAACTATCCAGGTATTTTACTTCTTTCTCAATTTCAATTTTGTCGGCATTGCATTCATACAGTTGATAACGCAACATATCCGAGAACTTGTTTAGGGTTTCACGTGCCGCATGGTTTTGTTTATCAATCTGAAAATAAATGGTGTTTATGGAGTTAAATAAAAAATGAGGATTGATTTGAGCTCGCAAGTACTCCAGCTCAGTGCTTAGTTTTTCTACTTCCAATTTTCGAATTAGCTCTTGCTGCAGGTACCACTCTTTGCTAAGGTGCAGAGCCGAAGCAAAAGCCAGGTAGAAGAGTACAATAGAAAAGTTATATAACGTATTAAAGAAAAATGATTTTTGTTCTGGATCATCCAAGACTGCTCCATACAAATATAAGTCATGACTATTTTTTAGTAGTACGTACGAAATAATGACTGCTATAAGAATAAAAAGCGAGCTAATGATCCTTTTCCCGGTTGCCAGTTTAGGGATAACAAAATGGATAACGGAGTAAATAGCACCTGCCAGCAATATGTTGCGTAAAACCACTTCTAACAAAAATTGGCTAACCCCTGCTTTTGAGATAAGAGTTACACGCGTGTAGGCGTGAAAGAAAACCGTGAGCACCCAGAAGAGTAAATGATCTAGTTTATTTTTGAAGAATTGATTCACAATTTAAAAGTACAGCATTTTTATTTTCATACTTCATGTGTTTTTCGCATTTCGTCAAGAAAAGCAAGCATTACATCAGGTTCAGTTGATCGCACCAAATTCTCTGGCGTTCTTCACAAGAAAATAACCCAATTCAGTGATGAACAGAATCAACCTAGTATTTCTCTTAGTATTTTATATGACAGCAGGGTGCACACAAACAACTGCCCAAAAGGAAAAACAAGTTGGTGGAAACTGCGAAGCGTGTGATCTGATGTTTGAAGGAATGCCATCGTTATTTTCATGGCAAACTTCTTTAACAGACGCAAATGAGCCGGGCGAACCGATGATTATCTCGGGCACGATCTTTAGAAAAGATGGTAAAACTCCAGCGCCTAATGTCGTGTTGTATGTTTATCAAACTGATAATAAGGGACTTTATTCAAAAGCATCTGGACAAACTCAAGGCGCAAGGCATGGTCATATTCGTGGATGGATGAAGACAGATGATCAAGGACGTTATGAATTCAAAACAATTCGCCCGGCTTCGTATCCAAACAGTAAGAACCCACAACACATTCATCCGATCATTAAAGAGCCAGGTCTTAGCTTGTATTGGATCGATGAATATGTTTTTGAAGGTGATCCACTACTTACTGCTGAAGAAAAAATTAAAGCACAAAACCATGGTGGTTCAGGCATTATCCGGCTGACTAAAAATAGTGTTGGTATTTGGATTGGGAAACGTGACATCATTCTTGGTAAGAACATCCCAAACTATTGAAGCATGAAAAACATAGTAACAATTTTTCTAATCGTAATTGGGAATGCAGTCGCTGCTCAATCGATTGTGCTTTCGGTATCAACTATGGATTCTAAAATCGTATGGACAGGAACAAAAGTTTTCGGCTACCATCAGGGAACCATAAAATTGAAAGAGGGACTGGTGAAACTTCAAAATCAAAAAATAATGGGTGGCTATTTTATTATTGATATGACGTCCATCGTATGCACGGACATTCCAGATTCGGATCCAATTCCTAAAAATAAATTAGAATTGCATTTGAAGTCGGAAGATTTTTTTGACGTGAGCAAGCACCCTACGGCAAAATTTGAAATCAAAGAAGTTCGTCAACATCCGGATAATCCTACCAAATACCTTGCTGTTGGTGATCTGACTATCAAGGGAATTACCAAGCAATTGAAAATTGAAATTGAGCCCAGCACACAGACGGACAAACTATTTATCGCGCAAGCGGATATTCGATTCGACAGGCAATTGTGGGGTGTGGCCTACAAAGGATTAAAGGATGAATTGGTTCATGACGAGGTGAAACTGAATGTAATCATAAAAGCAAAGTGAAAACTTGTTTATTGACTACCTTAACACTTCGGATTTCATACCTTTACCATTCTTAAAACATGCATAGGGCTATGAAAAAAATTCGTTGGGGTATTTTAGGTTGTGGAAAGATTGCTCGCAAGTTTGCAGCGGATCTTAAATTTGTTTTAGATGCTGAATTAATTGCCGTTGGTGCTCGTGAGCAAGCAACAGCCGATGCATTTGCAAAGGAATTTCCAGCCAAACATATTCATGGAAATTATGAATCGTTGGTAAGTGATCCTGAAGTCGATGTTATCTATGTGGCCACTCCCCACGCCTTACATCACGAACATGTGATGTTATGTCTAAAGCATAAGAAAGCCGTGTTGTGCGAAAAAGCGTTCGCTATCAATTACAGGCAAGCGAAGGCGATGATAGACTTCGCGAAAGCACAGAATATATTTATCATGGAAGCCTTTTGGACATGCTTCTTGCCGCACTTTCAAAAAACAAAACAATTAATTGCTGATGGCAAAGTCGGCAACATAAAATACCTGTATGCTGAGTTTGGATTTATACCTACTCCACCAGAAGCACCTAGACTTTACGATCCAGCCTTGGGAGGTGGAGCGCTTTTGGACATTGGCGTGTATCCAATTTTTCTCGCACTGGATATTTTGGGTAAGCCCGATTCCATTGATGCAACAATGACTCCTGCTAACTCGGGCGTTGACGAACAATGTGCAATTCGCTTTCAATATAATAGTGGAGCGATCGCTAACTTGTTTTGCACGTTTGCTTCCAACTTGGCTAGTGGAGCCGATATTGGTGGCGACAAAGGCCGCATCCGGTTAACCCATCGATCGCACGGGCCAACTACTCAATTGGAATATTATCCTGGCATTGTTGATACCCGCGAAACTATTGAGTTGGAGAAAGCGAAAGGCAATGGCTACGAATATGAAATTCAACATGTAACAGAGTGTTTGCAAAAAGGCTTGACTGAGAGCCCGGTGTTAACGCCTGAGAAAACGCTGTTGATGATGAAAACACTTGACATTGTTAGACAGAAGGCGGGGATACACTATTCAGTCGACTGATTTTAATCATGAATTTCAGATTATGTTCTATTTCGAATAGAATAACAGTCTTTATGAAGTTCGTTTTGGGCTGCTTCTTGGATTAAATGAATTATTAATTTCAATTCGCGTTATCTTTGTAGCAGAATTTGAAATAGTAAGATATGGCACAAGAAGCAGTGATTCCGGAGGTGCGGAGTAAACCGATTTTAAAACAAGAAATAGCATTTGCAATAATTCACTTAATGCCCTTGGGAGCATTGTGGACGGGCGCAACTTTTTTCGATTGGATGGTGTGTATTTTTTTATACTTCTTCCGCATGTTTTGGGTAACAGGCGGCTACCACCGCTACTTTGCACATAAGTCTTATAAAACCTCGCGTTGGTTTCAATTTGTAATTGCATTCATGGCACAGACCACCGCTCAAAAAGGAGCACTTTGGTGGGCAGCGCATCATCGTCATCATCATCGCCACAGCGATACACCAGCCGATCCACACTCTATGAAAATTTATGGTTTCTGGTATTCACACATTGGTTGGATTGTTGGCCCTGATTTTAAAAAAACTGATTATAAAGTGATCGGTGATTATGCCAAGTATCCGGAATTGGTTTGGCTTAACGAACATTATCTAATAGCACCTACCATGTTAGCCGTATTTGTTACCGCACTTGGAGGCTGGGTGAATGGTGGAAGTTTTATGGCAATATTTAGTACAGCCGGATTAAGCACACTATTCATTGGTTTCTTTTTGAGTACGATCATTTTATATCATGGCACGTTTTCGATTAACTCCATCATGCACAAGTTTGGTAAGCCGCGCTATGATACGGGTGATGAATCAAAGAACAGTGTTGTGTTGGCTTTGGTAACAATGGGTGAAGGTTGGCACAACAATCATCACTATTATGAAACGGCTGCGCGTCAGGGTTTTTTCTGGTGGGAGATTGACATTACCTATTATATTTTAAGAGCACTTGCTGCGGTTGGACTAATTTGGGATTTGAAAGGAGTTCCCAAGCATATCTTGAATTCGAAAAATAAAACACACGCTGCTGAGCTTAGGAAGAAATATGAGGCGGAAACTCCCCGGGTTCCTATTTCAAAAGAAAAAGAACAACCTGAACGTGTCGAAGTCGAATGACGAAATATTTCTAAAAAGTGCCATCAAGCTCTTTCGCTATTACAAAAAGTTAGGCGAGGGAGCAATTGCTCAATTGAATGACGCTGAAGTTCTTCAGCAACCCAATGGAGCCAGCAATAGTATAGCGTTGATTGTGCATCACCTCAGCGGTAATATGCTTTCCCGCTGGACGGATTTCCTTACGGCAGATGGCGAAAAGCCCTGGCGAAATCGCGAAGCTGAATTTGCAGAATCTTATCCCAACAAAGCCACGATGATGCAAGCCTGGGAAATAGGCTGGAGTTGTTTGCTGAATACTCTTGAGAATTTAAAAACTGAAGATCTTTCTAAAATTATTTATATCCGCAATGAAGGTCAATCTGTGTTGGAAGCTATTCAACGACAGTTGGCACATTACTCATCACATGTTGGCCAAATCTTATTTCAGGCGAAAGCAATTAAGGGAAATGATTTTAAATCGCTCTCTATTCCTAAAAGTGCCTCGGATTCATTCAACAAAGAAAAGTTCAGTCAGCAGAAATAGCGAACCCATTTTACCGAAGGATTGAAATAGGATTATTCAATCATATTAAAAAAGCTTCTCCATTTTACCTTAGACAACAAGTCTCCCCTCTTTGTCGCATATTCTCGATGGAAGACGCAAGAACTAAAAACACTTATACAGTATTTAAATGGCAAAAATTATTGAGTTGCGAACTCTTGAATTTCTACTTTTTTTTTAATTCGAGGCTTTATTTTGATGTAGTTGATTTCTTTTTCGTATGAATATTTTGCATTAAGGGTAAGAAATAACCCGGTTTATTTTTTAGATGAATCGTGTTAAAATCTGTTTTGAATTTATTCTTTTTGTGTGTAACAAGAACACACTGCTACCGTTAACTACACTAATGAAAAACTTCATTTCATTACTACTAATTGCCCTAAGTCTTCTTGCCGAAGTATCAAGTGCAGCTGTCAATAATGGCTGCACCGTGTGTTCAACGCTTGAAACCAATAGTTCAGAATCTACAGAAGGCTGCGAAACTTCATTGCAAGTTTTTAAGTTACGAAACGAAGAGCGTACAACACTGGCTAAACCACAGGCTTTGGCAGAAAGGTATCAATCAGATGAGTCACTCGTTGCTGTATCCAACAAAACAAATCAGAAGTTTCAACATCATCGCGCAAAGCAATACAATTCTCCAATTTATTTAAGTAATCGTGTTTTTATGATTTAGGATTGCCCCTCAAATCAAACCGTCAAATATTTACTTAACTATAAATTAATAGATCATGAAATTGCACTTAATAGTATTTTTTCTTTTTGGATCATCAACTCTGGCAGTCACTGCTACTGCACAATCTAAAACAAACAGTCCCGGTTGGCCTGTGTCTAAAGGGGTAAGCCAATATAGCAATAAAAGCTTAGCTGATTTTAAGCCTTTAAAATTAGAGGTTCGTGGCACACCTTCCTTTGTTCAATCAAAAAGAGTGAGCACAAAAAGTGAAACAATCGAAGGTAACGTTAAATCAAAAGGTACTCCAGATTGGGTAATTTCAAAACCTGTTAATTTAATTAGTAAATAGCAAGAATCGAAAAGGCTGCAGTTGCAGCCTTTTCTTTTTAATGTTCCAGTTAAATCCAACGAAAGCGAATATTTCTTAAATAATTGATTTTTTAAATCAATAAAATCTACTCCGATCTCAAACTTTTTAAGGGATTCATTAAAGCTGCTTTTATTGCCTGAAAGCTTACTGTTAATAGAGTAATAACCAGCGCTCCTATTCCGGTAATTATAAAAACGTTCCACGAAATAGTAGTTCTGTATTCGTATTGCCCAAGCCAACTATTCATAAGGTAAAAGGAAATAGGAATAGCGAACCCACACGAGATGACAACCAGTACTACAAAATCCTTTGACAACATTTTCCAGAGACTGGTTACGGAAGCACCCATTATTTTACGAATGCCGATTTCTTTTGTACGTTGCTCAGCCATAAAGGAAGCCAACCCGAATAATCCCAGACAGCTGATGAGCAACGCAAGTCCACTGAAAAGTGTCGCTAGTTTTCCGATTCGTTCTTCTACCTTGAACTTTGCTCCGTAAGCTTCATCGGCAAACGAGTAATCAAATGGAGCTGAGGGAACAATGGCAGCAAGAACAGATTGGATTTTTGATAAAGCTTCGTGTGCGCTCACGGTTGGTTTTATTTTTATGTAAAGCCATTGCATATCATTTTCCGAAAGAAAAATAATAGAAGGATCGGTTGGTTCATAAGGCGAGCCTTTCACCATATCTTTTACTACTCCTAATATTTTATAGGTGCCCCTATGCGTTCCACCAGGCGCCCAAGTAAGTAATCCGCCAACCGGATTTTCCAAGCCCAAAATTTCAAGTGCAGATTCATTGATTACTATTCCAGATAAGTCGCTGGGAAACTCACGTGAAAAGTCGCGACCGTCTGTAAATTCCCAACCAACAGTTTGGCCATATTCATGCGTAACAAAAATTGTATTGAACGATGGGTCAAATTTTTGATCTTGCCACGAGAATCCGCCATTATTGCCACGGGTATATATTATAGAGTAGTTGGCTTCTGCGATTTCTTCTACGACTCCTGTATTTTTAAGTTCATTTCGCAACGCGTGATACTGGCCTTTATATTCAGGGGAAGCAGTTCGCATGCAAATCAGATTAGCGCGTGAATAACCAACGGGTCTGTTTTTAGTAGCGTGCCCAAACCGGTCACAAGGGAGGTATTAGCTTCTCGTTCTCCACCCCAGATTTGGGAGCGGTAAACTTGCGCAAGAGTCCCATGGTTTTCATGATATTTATTAAAAGACAGTTCGTCATAAACCCAAAGACTAATGAGCACTGCTACAGCCATGCCCATAGCGAGGCCACCGATATTAATAAATGAATAGCCTTTGTTCTTTACTAAGTTGCGCCATCCGATTTTTAAATAACTTTTATACATACCGTAGGTGTTTATATTTTGAGTTTCTTTTTTTGCTTTTATAATACCGGGCCTAAAAATTAGCAGTACATCGATCATAAATTCTCTATCTGCTTTTCGTTTTCCACATTCATTTACTTGTTCTTCATACAACTCCATCAAATCCCCTTCAATTGAATCTCTCAACTTCGGATGACAGAACCAGCGGAAGAAGCGGAGGGCTGCTTTGGGCGGAGTATACTTTTTCAATCGAAGATTAATTTAAAAATTTATCCACAGACCACAGTCGACCGTGGTCTGTGGACTACTCAGAGCGCAACGAATCAACCGGATTAGCCAGCGCAGCCTTCACTGTTTTAAAACTCACGGTGAAAAGTGCAATCAGCAACGTACTTAATCCAGCAACAATATAAACCCACCAGTGGATGTCAATCTTATAAGCAAAGCCTTGAAGCCATTTGTCCATTAAATAAAACCCAAGCGGGAAGGCGATGATGAATGAGATAGCCACCAATACCATTAGGTCTTTCGAGAGTATAGAAACTATTTGAAAAACATTTGCGCCTAAAACTTTCCGAACGCCAATTTCTTTTACTCGCTGCTCGGCAGTGAATGTGACTAATCCAAACAGGCCAAGGCACGCCACAAAAATGGTGAGTAAACCAAAAATCTTTAGTATTGTTCCCATGTTTTGTTCTGCTAAATACGTCTCGTTATATAATTCATCGAGTAACGCGTAAGTGAATGGTTCCTCAACATTAAAAGCCTGCCACTTTGCGTGGATACTTTCAATAAGGTCAGCCATTTCATTGGTTTTTGATTTTATAATCAAACCGCCATACGGATCATTTCGCATCATCAAGGGAGCAATCGGTTCGTGTAGCGATCGGAAATGAAAATCTTTAATAACTCCTACTATGGTTAAGGAACTATAGCTGCCTTCGTTATCGGTTCTTTGATTAATTGATTGACCTAACGGATTTCCTTCCAGCGAGAAAGCTTTAACAAAGGCTTCGTTAACAATAACTTTATCATTCTCACTTTCGGAACCCTCCGAAAAATTTCTTCCTGTAACTAATTGCATACCCATGGTTGGGATATAGCTCGGGTCAATTCCATAAATAACCGTCCTTCTGAAGTCTTCTTTAGTATCACCGACCCAAACACCGGTCATATTATTGTCGGTGGGGCCCGCAGGAATGAATGCAGACATCGTTACGCTTTCAATCCGCGGATCAGCTAAGAGCTGATTCTTAAATGCGTTTTCATTCTTACCTAACAAGTATGATTCTCTAAGTACAATTCGTTGATCGCGATTGTAACCAATATTTTTATCCTGGATGTAACTCATTTGTTGACTTACGATAATGATTGCCAGAATGAGTGTGGCTGAAATTACAAATTGAAAAACAACAAGAATACTTCGGATACCTTTGCTCTTACCCCCGTTAGAGAATCTATTTTTAAGAGCTGCAATAGGTTTGATCGATGAAAGAAAGAATGCCGGATAGCTGCCCGCTAACAAACTGATGAAGATACCTAATGCTAAAAGTGCCCCTAGTACTTTGGGATTTAAGAGAAATGCTGCTTCTAGTGCTTTACCTGAAAGTTGATTGAATAGTGTTAAGGAAACGGTTACAATCAATACACCTAAGATCATCGCGACAGCGGTAGAGATGAAAGACTCGATTAGAAATTGGTGTACTAATTGATTTTTTCGGGAACCCAACACTTTCTTTACGCCCACTTCTTTGCTGCGCTTGGTTGCTCCGGCTGTTGATAGATTCATGAAATTGATACAGGCAATAAGCAGCATGAAGAGTGCCACGGCTCCAAAAATGTAAATGGAATTGATATCACCTCCAGGTTCCAATTCACTTGAGCCAACAAAATCGGAAAACAGGTGAATGTCTGTAAGGGATTGTATAAAAAGTCCAATTTTGTTTCCGCTTTCCTGAAATTTTTCAAAGGTCATTCCTAGCTGAGCAACTTGCGGCCCCATATATTTTTTAATGATGGCTGGCATTTTTGCTTCAAACGCTTTGATGTCAGTTCCTTCAGCAAGAACCAGATAAGTAAAATAATTTGACTCCAGCCATTTATCTTCTTTTGAGTGCGCCAATCCTTCCATGGATGCGAAGAGATCGAAATGGAAATGTGAGTTGGCTGGTACGTTTTCGATTACGCCTGTTACTTTATACTGCTCCTTTACATCTTTAAATTCCAGAAGTTTATTAATAGGATCTTCCGTTCCAAAATATTTTTCTGCTTGCTCTTTCGTAATTACGATTGAGTTAGGCAGGAGCAAAGCGGTTTTCGCATCACCTTGAATGAAAGGTAGTGTGAATACGCTAAAGAAATTTGGATCAACAAAAGCGGCTTGGCTGTTTCTAAAGGTATTGTTCTGATAGCTTATCTTCGGTGTACCTACTCTTCTCAAGCGCGTAGCTTCAAGCACTTCCGGGAATTCGTTTTTTAATGTGGCGGCAACGGGCGCTGCAGTTACGGCCTCCTTAATAATTTCACCATTTACCTTTCCCTTTAGAACAACGCGAACAATCTGATCGGCTTTTTTATTGAAGCGATCGAAACTTAATTCGTCCGCAACAAACATCATAATCAGAAGGCAGGTGGCAATGCCGATGGCAAGCCCTGAAATGTTTATGGCAAACAAGCCTTTGTTTCTTAACAAATTGCGCCAGCTGATTTTGAAGTAACTTTTATACATACCGTAATTGTTTAATTGTTCGTATCCCTCTATTGGCCTAATGATGCTTGGCCTGAATAGCAATAACACATCACCTAAAAATTTTATATCCGCTTTTCGCTTTCCCTTTTCTTTCCCTCGTTCCTCATACAACTCAATCAAATCACCCTCTATGTACTTCAACAACTTCGGATGGCAGAACCATCGGAAGAAGCGGAGGGGGAGTTGGGGAGGAACGTTATTTTTTAATTCCATATTTTTTCGTCCACTAACCACGGTCGACTGTCAGCAGTGGTCTGCGGACTCATGAATTTCCAGGCCACCTTCGGTATCGCACTCCACAACTCATCCCTGGTACTCTTTGAATACTCCATCGCCTTTTTCCCTAAGGCTGTTATCTGAAAATATTTTTTAGGGCGACCGGCTCGTTCTTCGGTGGCCTCACCTTCAAAAGATTTTAAATAGCCCTTATCTTCCAATCGTTTTAAGGCGGTTTGAAGCGCACCCACACTTACCGAGCGTGATAGGCGCGACTCAATTTCTTTTTTGATTGAAACTCCATAGGCGTCTTTATATAAAACACCTACCGTAAGCATAACTACTTCTTCAAATTCACCCAGTTGATATTTTTTCATAGTTGAAATGTATTTCGCCACTAAGACTCTAAGCCACAAAGTATTTTTTTATTATTTCTTCGTGTTATAGTGCCTTCGTGGCAACGATTAATAATTAATTCCTATTTGTAGTATTAATTACTGTGCCAAACGGTAAAACGTAAAATCAAAGCAAATTGGAAGGATGGGATTGTTTGGAATGTTCACTGGCGAACAGTTTTTCCATAAAGCGGACAACCTTACTATTGAGGTCGGTACCTCCAAATTAAAAAAGATATTGTGCTTAAATCAGACCATAAAAAAGTAATTGGTTGGGTTACCGGTATTTAACTGTTAAATTTATCTTACGTTAACTGCACGGTTATGGCACATCCATCTTTCATCCTTTTCTTACTTTATTCAATTTTAAATTCTCCAGCTGATCCGAAATTTGAAACACAAGTAATTGATGCTAATGTTTCAATCGGGTATGGGCTTGCCATTGGCGATGTAGATGGTGATCGCAAACCAGATATTTTACTAGCCGATAAAAAAAAATTTGTGTGGTATCGCAATGGAGATTGGAAGCGATTTGTTATGATCGAGAATTTAACCGAGTCTGATAATGTGTGCATTGCTGCGCGCGATATAGATGGTGACGGGAGAGTGGAAGTGGCGGTTGGCGCTCAGTGGGTTCCTTCTGAGACGAGTGATACATTAAAGTCCGGATCGGTTCATTACTTAATTCGTCCCAAAGATGCCACTCAACTTTGGAAAGCTGTTGAACTTCATCATGAACCAACCGTTCACCGAATGCGATGGGTGAAAACCGAAGGGAACAACTATCAATTGATCGTATTGCCGCTACATGGCCGTGGCAACAAAGATGGAAAAGGAGAAGGCGTGAACGTGATTGCCTATGAAAAACCAAAAGACCCATCTAAGAAATGGAACTATACAATCATTGACAATTCGATGCACCTTACCCATAATATGGATATTGTAACCAAAGGAAATCAGGAATGGATTTATGTTGGCGGAAAGGAAGGCATTAAAATGTTCTCCTATCAAAACGGCAAATGGAGAACATCACCTGATGGTGAATGGTTTGTTCAGGGAAAAAGTTTTGGCGAGTTGAGAGTTGGTCAGATGAGCGGACAGCCAGTCGGTGCTGCTGGTATAGAGCCCATGCACGGAAATGAACTTAATGTGTACAGTCAAAAAGGAAGTGTTGTGCACACGCTTACCTCAGATCTTAATCAAGGACATGCTTTGGCTATGGAAGATTTAATTGGAACGGGATATCCACAGATCATTGTGGGTTGGCGCGAACCCAATGCTGAAAAGAAGACGGGTATTAAAATCTATTCACAGGAATCAACAGGCAGTTGGAAGGATTTCTGGATTGATGACAATGGCATTGCCTGTGAAGACCTGCAACTTGCCGATCTTGATGGTGATGGTAAGAAAGATATTATAGCTGCAGGACGCGCGTCACACAACCTCAAGGTCTACTGGAATAAAAATTAGTAAGCTGCTTGCTATGCTGCAGTTCTCATGGAGAAAGAAAACAACATGGGCCGAGAAGACGGGTAACCTAACTGTTCGTCCGCACTCAGTAGTGCACTCTATTATATATGATGAGAAATTAGGAAAAGCGTCAGGGGTGCGCATCATTGATGCAAACACAAACGAAGTGATCGACTACTCAGCAAGAATTATTTTCGTGAATGCATCGGCACTCAATAGTAATTTGGTATTGCTCAATTCAAAGTCAAATCGTTTTCCTAACGGACTTGGAAATGATAACGGACTATTAGGCAAGTATGTAGCGTTTCATAATTATCGTGCTTCTGTTAATGGCGTGTTGGAAGGCTTTAATGATAAATATTATTTCGGGCGCAACCCCACTGAACCCATCATTGCTAACTATCGCAACCTTAAAAAGCAAGACACCGATTATGTGGGTGGGTTTACCACCTTCACCGGTGCTTACCGCGAAGGATGGTGGGCCGATAAAAACAATAAGACCATTGGTGCGGAGCTAAAATCACAAGTTCAAACGCCAGGCCCGTGGCGCGTATATATGTATATGCAAGGAGAAACCATTCCGAAAGAAAAAAATCATGTTCGATTGAGTGAATCCGAAAAAGATCAATGGGGTATTCCGTTGTTAGTTACCTCGGTTGATTATGACGACAACGATGAAAAAATGACCAAGGATTTTTTAGAACAGTCTGTAGCTATGTTAGAAAAGGCCGGTGTTAAGGAAATTAATCAACACGACACCCATCAGGCACCGGGTCTGGATATTCATGAAATGGGTGGCTGCCGCATGGGCCATGATCCAAAGACTTCTTTATTAAATGAATGGAACCAAATGCATTTATGCAAAAATGTATTTGTAACGGATGGCGCATGCATGACAAGTACCGGCAATCAAAGCCCTTCTATATTATACATGGCGTTAACGGCAAGAGCTACCAACTATGCAGCGGAGGAAATGAAGATAGGGAATTTGTAAAATTGGAGCATACAGAAAACATTTAGACTGTCTCAGCTAAATCTTAATGGCCAAAATACTTTAACAATCAATAGTAGGTTGTGTAATTATATACACACAAAAATTTCCTGAGTATTTGAAATTGGTTCTAACAGGTATGGATAACACATTGGCATTATATTCTCTATAGAAAAAACCCTAACCAATTGCGCATGGAATTATTTACTACCGAGATTTTAATCAGCTTCCTGACACTCACCTTTCTTGAAATTATTTTGGGAATAGACAACATTGTTTTTATTTCCATTATTGGCTCGCGCGTGCAGCCGTCTGAACAAAATAAAGTACGAATTATTGGTCTTTCCTTAGCGCTGGTGGGTCGACTTTTATTATTGCTGGGCATTAGCTGGATCATAGGGTTGAGCAACCCACTTTTTACCATTAACAATTTTGAAATAAGTTTTCGGGATTTAATTCTGATTGCGGGTGGGATGTTTTTAATTGCAAAGAGTACCTCGGAGATGCATAAAAAAATTGAGGGAAAAGGAGAGACTGTAAAGTCTTTGAAAAAATTGTCGTTGAAATCGGCTGTGATTCAAATTTTCATTTTGGATTTGGTATTTTCTCTCGATTCAGTTATTACCGCCATCGGACTAACTGATCACGTGATTGTGATTGTGGTCTCGATTCTCATTGCACTAGTGGTCATGCTTATTTTTTCTAAACGTATCAGTAATTTTATTAATAAGCATCCAGGCATGAAGTTGTTGGCTATTTCATTTTTGCTCATGATTGGTACTGTGCTAGTCATTGAGGGCCTTCACGTACACGTTCCTAAAGGCTACATTTACTTTTCCATGGCTTTTGCGTTGGGAATTGAAGTGCTTAACATGAGAATAAGCAAAAATGGTAAGCCTGTGAATCTTGCTAAGAAGCAGGTTTGATTGAAAACATGAAAACAAAAAAGCCCGATGCTTTCACATCAGGCTTTGTACCCGGGACGGGAGTTGAACCCGTACAGATATTACTATCCACAGGATTTTAAGTCCTGCGTGTCTACCAATTCCACCACCCGGGCAGATTTAATTTCGAATTCGAAATTTCAAATTCTAAAAACAGCACCTCTTTAAAAAAACAAGCCCCTCTCCAAAAGAGAAGGGTTTGAAGTGTGTTGAGCGGGAAACGAGACTCGAACTCGCGACCCCGACCTTGGCAAGGTCGTGCTCTACCAACTGAGCTACTCCCGCTTAAATCAATAAAAAAGAGGGTTTGACTGTTCTTTTCCCCTTTTTAGAGCCCCTATTAGTTATAAGGGACTGCAAATTTAATAGCCCCAATCAAAAAACCAATACGGCCATTGCAAATTCAGGCATTTAATCGCGCATTGAAATTTTAATACTCTTTAAAGTTTGCAAGTAAGCAACCAGATCGACCAGTTCTTGTTCGGTCATTAGGGTTTGTAAATTAGATGGCATCAACGAGGTTTCCTGCTTAGATCGTGAGACAATATTTGTAGGGTTAAGGGTTTGCTGTGTGGTCATATACTGCAACTCAACTTTATCTTCTGTTTCGGAGACAATCATCCCAAAGGCTTCACTGCCATCTTTCATTTTAAATAGGTAGCCTTCATATCCAAAACTGATACCTTGGTCGGGATATAATATTGATGTGTACATGGCTTGCTTAGAAAGTTTTGTACCTATCTCACTTAAGTCGGGACCAAACTTAAGGCCTTCACTATTTATTTGATGGCAGCTGCTACAATTGTTTGTGAACACACTCTTCCCATTTTCAGCTACACCAACCTTATCAATCAATAAATCAATTGAAGGAAGAGCAGCGCCTTCTTTTTGGGCGGGCAACTTTAAATATTTTGCACCGCCTTCGCGGATGTTTGCGCGCCAGGCGGTTTGAAATACTCCAGCGGCTGCAATATGTAAATCGGCAGGAATTTTATTTTCGCTAGCCAATTGCAATAATCTGTCTTCCGATTCCCACGGTCCGCGGAAAGTGCGAACCGCTAACTTTCGATTGTCAAGCGATTGCGTGCTGTCGATAAAAATTTTTTCCATCAGACCCATTGCGTTAGCATAGTATATATAGGGTCGCATGGATTTGATAATCGCCTGAACTTCGGCATTATCTTTTTTGGTGATCACATTCTCTATCAAGTCTGTCCGATTCCAATCAAGAAGCGCTTTCATCGATTCCTTGCCGGTAGTGCTGTCAGGAAATTGTAAACTCTCAGCTAGTAAATCGGGAGCTTTGTTTTCCAGTTTGAATCGTGAAACCAATTCTACAAACTCAAGCTTGCCTTTATATTGATCGAGAGTTTTGTTTAAGGCGGTGCGCACGGCTGGTGTTAGTGTTGTGTTTTTTGCATCCATGTGCTTGAGCGCAAGCATTACCTTTTCACCTTCCGATTGTGTTACCAATTTTGACAGCACAGTTTGTTTTGAAGCATCCGTTTGAAAATCAAACGCCCTATAATACCGAAGCATTTCTTTTTCATCTGCAGCTTTGATTAACTCAGCAAGCATGGGCATGGCTTCTTTACTGCGCATGCGCCAAACAATGTCGCGGCCGCCAGGGGTGTTCCAATTTGCACCAACTTCTTTTTTCCAGGTAGTAAAAAATAAATTTTCATTTCCGATGGCGCCAATGCCCAAGGTTTCTAAATACCAACGGTCAGTGCCATCATGTTGCTGAGCGAGCTTAGCCCATAATTCAGCCGCTTTCGCAGAACCATTTCCACGCAAGGCAATTACTGCTTCGCGCCTAACTTGTGCCGAAGGATGGTTTACTAATTTTTCAACAACAGGAAGTATGTCCTTACCCAAGGATCTCTCTACCCGAAGTGAGGCAATCACAATGTCTGCATTTGTATCATTTAATCCTTCATTCAAATAGGTTTCTGCATTTGGCAGCTTAGCCAACAACCACAAGGCTTGCGCGCGTTGAAATTGATTCTCCGACTTCCAAAGTTTTGTTAGCGCAGGTTCCGCTTGCGTTCCAAAATTTGCAAGCGCCATCCAACCTAAATACCGAGTTGCTGGGTTTGGATTTAAAAAGGCAGCGATAGCATCATCCACGGAAGTGATGGGCGTTTTTTTAATTTCATATTTTGATTTGACTGGAGCGACACGATAAATTCTTCCTCTATCTAAATCGCCAACTGCATGGCCACCCACGCCCGGATCGTACCAATCAGCAACAAACAAAGACCCATCAGGAGCAACGGCCACATCAATCGGACGAAACCATTGATCTTTCTGGCCTTCAAGAATATTTACAATAGTTGCTTTATATCCGGCACCATTTTTTTCTACGGGATAAGAGCGCACGACATTATTCCCTGGTTCAGCATGAATCATTTGTCCGTGAAATACTTCTGGTAAAAGCGTGCCTTCATAAATGGTAATGCCCGATGGCGATCCACCACCGGTTTGTAACAGGTTAGGTATACTGCCTGGGTCATTTAAATGCCAATGTCGAAGTGGAATTTCTTTTTCCATGTTTGTTCTACGTGCATTCCAACTAGCACCTGTCATTTCATCTTTGTATCCGTAGTTGCCACCCTCCATTACATAATTAATGCGCGTGCCTTTGTTGCCATCATCATCATTGTCCGATTGCCAAAGCGTGCCGAATGGATCAATCGTTACTTCATAGTTATTTCTGAAATTGTGAGCAAGTACTTCTACATTTTTTCCATCTAAGTCAGTTCGCATTACCAATCCCTCCCGAAAGGGCTTGCCATTGGTAATTACTTTTCTTCCACGCACATCAACAACGGTATCACCAGCAGGTGTCAGCAATGACTTGCCTTCGTTACCAAAATTGAAATACAATTTTCCATCGGGACCAAAAACAAAACTGTGCATGCCATGATCGTGCTGCACACCTTGCACACCTTTGAAAAAAACTTCTTTCTTATCGGGCACATCGTCTCCATCTTCATCAGTAAAAACAAAAACATTCGGGCTACATGAAACAATAACTTTATTTCCTAAAAGTGTTATTCCTAATGCTGAGTTTACATCTGTACCCTGATAGAACACTTTGCTCTTATCGGCTTTACCATCGCCATTGGTATCTTCTAAGATCATGATTCTGTCGCCAGCTTCCTTTACAGGATTTTTTGGATTGAGTTGATTACGATAATTATAAGCTTCGCAAAGCCACACGCGTCCGCGTTCATCTATGGCCAGATTAGTTGGGTTGCTAAACATGGGTTCGGAAGCAAAGAGTGTAACCTCCAAGCCTTCGTGCACTTTTAAGTCTGCCAAGGAAGCCGCGGGTGAATGTTCTGTGTTATTCTGTGAATTGCAGGAAACAACCACAAGGCCAATTGTAACAGCCATAAGTTGTATTAGGGAGTGTTTGTTTTTCATATTCGAACCGGTTGAGGATGTGAAAATAGCAAACACCAGTGAGATGTTTTTTCTTTTCGCAGAATTATTGAACTTGCAAGAACCAAATCCGTCATATTTTGAATAAATTTCTAATGCTTACTCTTTTCATGGCGGTGGCGTTCGCATTTGCAGGCCACGCACAAAGAGTTTACTCTTCCGCGAAGGGCGAGAAGTATCATACTGCCGATTGTAAATTATCGGGTGATGCCGATAGTATGACGCTGGCTGCTACAAAGAAGGCCGGTAAACCGGATGCGGGGTATGCAAACCGGATGATCATTTTAAAGATAAGGTTACCTAGTGCACCGGGAAGACGGCTAATGCTACCCGCTGCAAGCGTATGACCTCCAGTAAGGAAAAGAAATGTTATCAACATAACTCAGCTTGATGGAACGAAGAAAAATTCATCCGGAAGGACCCGAGTTTTCGCGCATTATTGCAGGAGCTTGGCGCTGGCACACCGTTTCGCAGGATACAGTTGGTAAGTTGATTCAAACTTCCCTTAATGAAGGCATTACTACCTTCGATCATGCCGACATTTATGGCGATCATGGTAATGAGGAAATCTTTGGAAACATTCTTCGTAAAGATTCAAGCCTTAGAAATAAGATGGAACTTGTTTCAAAGTGTGGAATCAAATTTAATTCCACGAAACGACCTAAGACCCGGGTAAAGCATTACGATACTTCCAAGGAGCACATCAAGTGGTCTGTTGAAAATTCGTTGAAGATGCTGGCAACTGATCATTTGGATTTGCTATTGATTCATCGTCCTGATCCATTACTCGATCCAATGGAAGTTGCGGAAGTATTTTCTGAATTGAAACAGGAAGGGAAAGTGTTGCATTTTGGCGTTTCAAATTTTACGCCTAGCCAGTTTATGATGTTGCAGAAATTTCTGCCCTTCCCATTGGTAACAAATCAAATTGAAATTTCATTGACATGTGTTGATCCACTTTTCAATGGAGATCTCGATCTTTTGATGGAGCGCACTACCTCAGCAATGGCGTGGTCACCTTTGGCGGGCGGCAAGTTAATTGGAGGTGAGCGGCAAATGTTTAGCAAGGCAACAAAATATGATGCTTCCTATAGTCAGTTGTCACTTGCCTGGCTTTTACGGCACCCGTCAATAATTTTTCCTGTTGTTGGTACTACTAAACCTGAGCGAATTATTGAATCTGCAAAAGCGTTAGATATTAAAATTGATCGGCAAGATTGGTTTGAGATGTTGCAATGGGCAACGGGGAAGGAAGTTGCTTAGTTTTTAATTGACAACGAACAATTGACAATGGGATATTCATAAGGATTGCAATCATTTTCTGAACTTAAAATTGTCAATTGTGGTATTGTTATTGTCAACTCGTTTTATTCTTTACAAAAGGTATATGAGCATTAAACAATCCGCAAATTATTTAAAGCCAGTCACTCCCTCTCCTTTGGAGAGGAGTCTGGGCCTGCCTGCCGCACCGTTCGGACAGGCAGGGGGTGAGGTAAAACTTAAAATTCTTTTTCTCTCTTTTATACTAATAAGTTTTACAGCCTTTTCGCAAGAAGTTGATTTAGTTCGCTTGGGCTATTCTAAAACAGATCTTACGTCTGAACAAATTGGAATGGCAGCCTCTGCCGATGGAGCTCATGTTGCGTTTGTATTTAAAGACAAAATGATAAAAATCTTTGATGTACAAGTGGGGCGGTTTGTAAAAAGTATTAATGGCCCATTAAGTGAGTTGTTCGACCTTCAATTAACTAATGATGGCAAGCTGATTTTAATTGAGGCGAGCCAGGTCTTTGTTTTGGAATGGAAAACAGAGAAAATGCTGACTCAGTTTACCACTAAGATGGAAATCACAAAATCGTCTTATTTGCATTCAGCGAATTTGCTGGCGGTCGGTCAGCGTGAGGGTTGGGTCACGGTTTGGAATCTCAATTCTTTGAAAGAAGTCAATACCTTTCAGTACAAGAAACATCATGTGAGTGCGTTGGCACTTCATCCTAACGGGAAATCAATAGCCGTTGGAGTTATGGCTCTGATAGGAGAAAGTAATAGCATAGAGCTGTACGATATAAATACAGGGAAGGCAAACGTTCAATCAAAGAAGGGTATTTATTCCATGGCGCTCTTTGATGAAACTGGAAAACGTTTGATATCAGCCGGTATAAATAAGTTAGGGACTAAAACAGAAGTAAAAGTTTTTGACGGAAACACCCTTGAGCTCATTAAAGAAATTGATACGAAAGGCTTGGTTTTAAATGCGATTATGCCTTATGGAGGAATAATTTCTAAAGATAAATTTTTAGGCATCACCGCCTCATCTTCTTTTAATGTGTATGATTTAACATCCGGAGATTTCATATTCACAACAAAGTCTGATGGATTTAAGCTGCCTGGTTATATAAAACTTGGTATTGGCAATGCAATGCCATTTCAGTTGGGCAACAGTGGTAAGTTTTTGCTCAATTCATTGGGCAATAACATCAATCAGATTTATGATAGTAAAACTAATTCTATTATTGGTTACTTCTTTTGCGATAGTAACGATGACTTTGCTATTGTCTCGAAAGACGGCCGTGTAGATGGAACGCCTGCTGCACTTGCAAAAGTTTACTGGACAACCCGCATGAGCGGACAAAAAACCTCCCTTGAGAGCACATTAGAAAGAGGTTTTGCACCTCGTCTGTTAACTCAAATAATTAATGAGGAGTCTGGAGCACTAGTAAGCTTTGATGTTGAGAAGGTGGTAGCGAAGATGCCTGTGATTGCAATTAAAAGCGTAAATGGAAAAACGTTTTCACAAAACTCGGCTGTAACATCCACACAAAAGAAATCAACTATTGATGTTGAGGTTGTAGATAATCCGCAAGAAGTTACTGAGGTGCGGTTGTATCAAAATTCAAAACTCATCAAAACATTCCCAGCAGCCGGATCTAAATATACTTTTGATGTGAGTCTTACTTCTTCGTTTGGTGAAGAGAATTTTTTCTTCGTGAGTGCTGGAAGCAAAAGTGGTGTTGATTCCGAAAAAGCAAAATTTACAATTGCCTATAAAGGTTCAACTGAAGAAAGGCCAACGCTATACTTAATTACAATCGGGATTAATAAATATAAAAATCCTAAGTATAATTTAAACTATGCACAAGCAGATGCCGATGCGGTTGAGAAAAGCATGAAGCAATCGTCTTCAACTATCTTCAAGTCTATAATTCCTTATAACATTCGTAACGATAAGGCAGTAAAGGCGAGTATAACGAATGCTTTAGAGGATGTGCGAAAGAAATCCTTGGAGCAGGATATGGTGGTGTTTTATTATGCCGGCCATGGCGTGATGTCTGGCGAAGGAGCTGATGAAAAAGAATTTTACATTGTGCCAACGGATGTAACGCAACTCTATGGTCGGGATGATATGCTGAAAGACAAAGCGATTGCAGCATCTTCATTAAAAGAGTATGCCCAATCAATTAATGCCCAAAAGCAAGTTTTTATTTTGGATGCGTGTCAGTCAGCGGGGGCACTCGAAACGATTGGCGAGCGGGGTGTTGCAGAAGAAAAAGCAATTGCTCAGTTGGCCAGAAGTACAGGTACCTTTTGGATTACATCTACTGGCTCAAATCAGTTTGCTTCTGAATTTGAAAAACTAGGGCATGGTATTTTCACGTATTCACTTATTGAAGGCCTTGATGGCAAGGCGGATGCAAACAACGATAAGAAACTAACCATTCGCGAACTGAGCACCTACATAGAGAATAAAGTGCCAGAACTTTCGGAACAATTGAAAGGGTCGGCTCAATACCCTTCGGCCTATTCGTTTGGCAACGATTTTCCAATAGCGGTTTATAAGTAGTGCTTGCCACTGATTCACAGATTATAAATACCTGTTTAATGTCGATGACTGGCAGGGTTGTCAACCTTTTAGCTCGACCATAGCAAAAGTTGACAACCCTGCAATCTGTGAATTAGTCGCTAAATTTATTTCGTGCATTCGTGTTCAACTCTCTTGCTAGGCAACTATCCTACCCGCATTTTTGTAGTCCTTTATGTCAAGTATCTTCTCCCGCCTAGGGGACGATACGCAAAGCGAACTAATTAGCAAAAACATGTCGAAATCCGGAGCAGCCAAAAAAATCACTGACCTTTCTGGTCATGAAAACATCGAAATTATAGGCGCACGTGAACATAACCTGAAGAATATCAGTCTCACATTTCCGAGAAATCGATTGGTAGTTATTACGGGAATCAGCGGAAGCGGAAAATCATCTTTGGCTTTTGATACTATTTATGCAGAAGGACAGCGCAGGTACATGGAAAGTTTCTCTGCTTATGCCCGCAGTTTTATTGGCAACCTTGAGCGACCTGATGTAGATAAAATTAATGGCCTGAGTCCGGTTATTTCCATTGAACAAAAAACAACATCGCGTAATCCGCGATCTACAGTTGGTACCGTAACAGAGATTTATGATTTCTTACGTTTGCTTTTTGCACGTGCTGGTGAAGCGTTCTCTTACCTTACGGGAGATAAAATGGTGCGTCAATCGGAAGACCAAATTCTGGATGCAGTTATAAACAATTTTAAAGGCCGAAAATTAACATTACTCGCTCCGGTTATAAAGGGTCGAAAAGGACATTACCGCGAACTGTTCGTTCAGATACGCAAGCAGGGGTATTCAAAAGTACGTGTGGATGGGGAAGTCTTAGACATCACCGCCAAAATGCAGGTAGATCGATTTAAGATTCACGATATAGAAATTGTAATTGATCGGATTGTACCGGATCAAAAAGACCGACATCGGCTTGGTCAATCAATTGGCGCTGCCATGAAAGAGGGGAAAGGTGTGATCATGATTTTGGATGATGGGAATAAGGTGCAGCACTTTTCAAAGTTTTTGATGGATCCTAAAACAGGATTATCATACGATGAGCCGGCACCGAATAATTTTTCTTTCAACTCACCTTATGGTGCTTGCCAAACGTGTGCAGGCTTAGGTGTTATTGAAGAGATAACGGAAGACTCAATTATTCCAGACAACAAATTAAGTATTAGTCGTGGAGGCATTTTGCCGCTGGGTGAATATCGAGTCATCTGGATTTTTAAGAAGGTTGAGGCTATACTGAAGCGACATAAGCATACGCTCACTACGCCAATTAAAGATATCTCAAAAGAGACTTTGAAAATTTTATTGTATGGCGATGATGAGCCGGTGGCAGTTGCATCAGTTAAATATCCGGGCACGGAATGGAACACTAAGTTTGAAGGCATCATTAATTTTTTACAGAAGCAAAAAGATGAAGGCACTGAAAACACGCGCAAATGGGTAGACGACTTTACTATTACAAAAATTTGTTCTGACTGCAATGGTGCGCGACTGAAGAGGGAATCGCTTCACTTTAAGATCGATGATAAAAACATCGCGCAACTCGCAGAGCTGAATATCAATGCACTTCAAAAATGGTTTGAAGGTTTGGAGAGCAGGTTGAATGAAAAGCAACGCATTATCGCTACCGAAGTATTGAAGGAACTACGCAAACGCATTGGGTTTTTATTGGATGTTGGGTTGGATTACCTTCATTTGAATAGACCACTTCGTACATTAAGTGGAGGGGAAGCTCAACGAATTCGATTGGCAACTCAGATTGGAACTCAATTGGTTGGAGTGCTATACATTTTGGATGAACCAAGCATTGGCCTTCATGCGCGCGATAATGCAAAACTCATCAAAGCATTAAAAGATTTGCGTGATTTAGGAAACTCAGTGATTGTTGTTGAGCACGATAAAGAGATGATGTTGGAATCGGATTACATCATTGATATTGGTCCCGGTGCAGGACGGCATGGTGGGCATGTGGTTGCAGAAGGCGATCCGGAAACTTTCTTAAAGAACAACAGTACTACTGCAAAGTATTTGAACGGTAAACTTGGAATTGAATATTTAAAGGAGCGCAGAAAAGGAACTGGCGAGAAATTAATTTTAACTGGAGCAACTGGAAATAATTTAAAGAATGTTGACTTGGAAATTGCTTTGGGCACTCTTACCTGCATAACTGGAGTCTCAGGCAGCGGTAAGTCTACACTTATACATGACACACTCTTTCCAATTTTAAATCAATATTTTTTTAATTCACGAACAGAACCACTTGCGTATAAAAAGATTGAAGGGCTGAAGTTGGTCGATAAAGTAATAGAAGTTGATCAATCGCCTATTGGCCGCACTCCGCGTTCGAATCCAGCTACGTACACTGGGGCATTTACAGATATCCGCGACTTGTTTGCACAGATGCCAGAATCAAAAATTCGTGGCTATAAAACAGGTCGGTTTTCGTTTAATGTAAAGGGTGGCCGCTGCGAGACTTGTGGTGGAGCCGGCCTTCGCTTAATTGAAATGGAATTTCTCCCTGATGTTCATGTGCCATGCGAAACCTGCAAAGGCAAACGCTATAATCGCGAAACACTGGAAGTTCGGTTTAAGGGAAAATCTATTTCGGATGTGTTGGATATGACGGTGGAGGAAGCAGTAACCTTTTTTGAAAATCAACCCCGAATCTTAAGAAAGATTCAAACGCTTAGTGAGGTAGGGTTAGGTTATATTTCATTAGGACAACATGCAACAACTTTGTCAGGTGGCGAAGCGCAACGAGTAAAACTGGCAACCGAATTATCGAAGCGCGACACCGGTAAAACACTTTACATTTTAGATGAGCCAACAACCGGGTTGCACTTTCAAGACATTAGTCATTTGTTGGATGTACTTCAAAAATTAGTTGATAAGGGAAATACAGTCTTGGTTATTGAACATAATATGGATGTGATTAAATCTTCAGATTATATCGTTGATTTAGGTCCCGAGGGTGGCGCAGGTGGAGGTCGCATTATTGCAAAGGGAACTCCTGAACAAGTTTCAAAAAACCCGGCCAGTTATACTGGCAAGTTTCTAAAACCTGAGTTGGTATGAGCTAAACAGAAATTTCAATACCAGATTTTTCTATTTCTGAAATGAACGGATTGTTTACACCGTTTTCTGAAGTATGAAAAGTATGAACCTCTACACGTGGGTTTCGATGTAATACTTTTGCTAACTCTTCGTAATCAATAGGTAAGCAGCCAGAAAATTTATTATCCCACACGGCTACATCAATATCTGAAAGGTTATGATTTTTACCTTTTGCCACAGAACCAAACAGTACTGCTCGCGTAGGATTATAGCCAAAGGCTTTCATGTCTTCAAGCAGCTTTGCTATTTTGGCTTTTGCAATTCTGATAGTAACCATATTCGCAAGGTATCAACCATCTTTAATTTTTCTTCCGTATAACTTCGTGAAGCTTTTTTAAAAAATTTATCTTTATAATCTTGATATCTGCCTTCAAGATTCCACGCGTTTATTACGCTTAACAAGTCACTTGGGGCGCAGTTAATTCTAACTCAGTTTGATTGTAGAGATATTCGAGGTCGTGAACGCGTGGGCTTCATTTTCAAAATTGCTCTTAATCCAATGCGCTTTTAAAAGTTTTCAATAACAAAGTGCCCAAAAAAAAGGGCATGTATAAACTGGCCATCTTTAAAAAGTGCCTGCGTACTTTGCCAATCGCGCAGAGCCATGGTTTCCCAATGTTTTAATATTTCAGGCTTTCCCATTTCACAAACATAAATAGATGTAGCGGTAACCGGATAATCTGTGGCTTGTAGCTTATGTATCGCCAACCTTCCATTCATATAAGAGCAAGCTCTTACAATGATCAATTTATTACCTTGCGAGTTAAATGTTAGGTAAGCAACGACTATATTGGATTTTACAAATTACTGGCTGGGCAGTGTATGCTGTGGCTCAGATTATGGTTAGTGTATACGCCTCACCAAGCGGAGCTATAAGTGCTCCGCGAATCGTTTTCTTTGCCTACGAAGCTTTCCTTTGCTTACTACTTTCCAATGCATTTCGATCGTACATGAATCGTAAGCGCTGGTTGAGTTTGGGTATTGCTGACCTAACACCCCGGGTATTGACGAGTGTTGTGGTGATGGGCGTAGTCATGTACTTCCTTCGAATCCCGGTTTCTTTGCCGCTCGGTCTTTTTACAAAGGCAACGGTTTTTAGTTTGAGTAATATTTTTGGATTCTCTTTTATCTATGCCTTTTTATTTTTTTTATGGGCAGTATTTTATTTTATCTATAATTATTTTGAGCGCTACAACAAATCATTGAAGCTGGAAGCCTCGGTAAAAGAAATTGAGCTAAGCAATTTAAAGGCACAACTTAATCCACATTTTATTTTTAATGCACTAAATAGTATCCGCGCTTTAGTCGATGAGAATCCGGCAAAATCAAAGCAAGCAATTAATCAACTTTCAAACATTTTACGAAACTCGTTAGTGACTGAAAAAAAGGGACTAACAAAGTTTGGCGATGAATTGAAAGTGGTGCGCGATTACTTGGGGTTAGAAAGCATTCGGTTTGAAGAACGTCTTAAAACGGAGTTTGACATTGACCCTGCATCTAATAACTTTTTGGTTCCTCCGCTGATGATTCAAACCTTGGTAGAAAATGGCGTAAAGCATGGAATTTCTAAACTGACTGAGGGCGGCCTAGTTCACTTGCAAACCAAAGTGGAGAATGGAAAGTTGAAAATCAGGATTCGGAACAGTGGCCATTTTCATTTGAATGGAAATAAAAGGCGAGGTGGCCTCGGCTTGGTTAATACAAGTCAGCGCCTGAAACTACTATATGGAAGTGAGGCGCACTTCGCTATTAATAATGAAAAGGATAATTTTGTAGTCACAGAAATAATAATTCCACATTTACATAATTCATGAGAGCACTAATTATTGACGATGAGCGCCTAGCGCGCAAAGAGTTGGCGAAACTATTGGAAGAACATCCTTCTATTGAAATCGTGGGTGAGGCAACGAATGCCGATGAAGCAGAGCAAGTGATTAATGAACTTAATCCCGATTTGCTTTTTTTGGATATTCAAATGCCAGGTCGCACAGGCTTTCAGTTACTGGAATCGCTTGAATCAGTTCCACTAGTGGTTTTCACCACCGCATACGATGAATTTGCTTTAAAAGCATTTGAGGTAAATGCATTAGACTATTTATTAAAGCCAATCCAGGCTGAGCGGCTTAGTGAGGCAGTTCATAAGATAATGGAAAAGGAACGCGCCAAAGCAGGACGCGCTGCCGGTAAGAAATTGGGTTTGGAAGATCAGGTGTTTGTTAAAGATGGTGAGCGTTGTTGGTTTGTTAACCTGGCCAATATCCGGTTTTTTGAATCGGATGGTAATTATATTAAAGTGTACTTCGATAGCAACCGCCCAATGATTCATAAATCATTGAATGCTTTAGATGATCGGTTGGATGAACGCGCCTTTTTTAGAGCAAGCAGAAAACATATCATTAACCTAAGTTGGGTGGAAGGCATTGAGCCATGGTTTAATGGCGGGCTAATGGTAAAGCTACGTGGTGGAGATAAAGTAGAGGTTAGCCGTAGGCAAGCAGCCAAGTTCAAAGATATGATGAGTTTGTAGTTTGGATGTTTTTTACCACGGAGTTCACAAAGTTTGCATAAAGAGCAAAAGTTAATTCTGCTTCCGTAAAATTCCTCTGCTAAACTCTGAATCCTTCGCGGTAATTTTTTTTTTGTACATGAATTTCTGATGACTTAGCACATTAAGCCGCTAAGATGGTACTTTGAGATTAACTAGTTAGTGGCCTCTCTGCGAACTCAGCGGTAAAATCTACTTCAAAACCAATTCAACCAGTTCCTTTTCAACATTCCAGTCGCGCGCAAGTTTAAACATGGCAGTAGCCTCCATTTCCGTTACATACCCTTTCACATTGTTCGATTGCCAAACCATATCGATAAGGCCAACACGCTTTTCTTTGGTATAGTCACCTATAATATTATTGAGAAAATCGCGCGCTCTGTCAAAGGCAGTAATGTAGTCTTCGGCTACAAACTCAAGAGCCCAGGCAAGCTCTTCTTTAGCATCCAACTCAACAGAGGCTTTCTCCAAATCTTTTTTTTCAGCATCATCTAAACCATGATAATAATAGATCACGGACTTTAATAATAGGTATACTCTTTTCTCTTCTATGGTCATGCTGTCGCAAAAATCGTAAATCTACACCAACCGATCATGATCATCAGTAACAAAAAAATCGGAAGCGATTTGGTCGGCCAGCAACTTGCCGGCTTGGGTAAGGGTAATTGTATCTCCTGTTAAAGTAATCAGCTCCTTCTTTAGAAGTTGGTCTATATAATGATCGTTGGCTTTTAAAAGATCGTGCCCGTATTGGGTGGCTAGGAAAGTTAAGCTGCACCCCAGCTTTGTGCGCAGAGATGTGAAGAGGTATTCGTTAATTTTATTTTGCGTGGTCAATCCCTCCCGCTCGAACGGCACTTTTCCGTCCTTAACACTCTTTATATATATATGATTATTATTTATGTTGAATTGTCGACTTACGGTATCAAATGAATGCGCACTTGGACCTACTCCCAAATATTTTTTCTGTTGCCAGTAGCTAGTGTTATGCTGCGACTCATACCCCGGAAGGCAATAGTTAGAGATTTCGTAATGCTGATATCCTTTGGCAGTTAAAAAATTCATTACTATCTCAAACTGAGTGGCAGACTTATCATCATCCACAGCTACCAGTTTCCCCTGATTTACCCATTTTCCGAATACTGTTTTTTCTTCAACGGTCAGCGAATAAGCCGAAATGTGAGTTGGCTGCAAGGCAAAAGCTTTGTCCAGATTGTTTTTTAGAGCCTCTTCCGGTTGGCCGGGAATAGAGTAAATTAAATCAATGCTTAGATTTTCAATGCCTGCTTTATGCGCAAGCTCAACGCAATTAGTGGCTTCGTTTACCGTATGTGCCCGGTTAAGAAATCGAAGAACAATTTCATCGAAAGATTGAATCCCAATACTCAGGCGATTAACGCCAATAGTTTTCAGTTCACGTAACTTTTCAGGAGTAAGGTCATCGGGATTAGCTTCAACGGTAATCTCAGGAGTTGAGGAAACTTCATAATTTTTATGAATAGCTGAAAACAAAACGTCCAATTCTTTGGCTGTAAGCAAGGATGGAGTTCCTCCGCCTAAGTAGATCGTTTCAAGTTGCTCACCTTGTAGATAGTCTTTTTGGAGTAGTAGCTCGTGCGCTATTTGATCGACTAACTCAGTTTTTACCTGTTGGTTTGTTGAGAAATGAAAATCGCAGTAATGGCAAGCTTGCTTACAAAAAGGGATATGAACGTAAAGACCAGCCATCGGGCACAAAGATAATGGATGTAATAACAGTGGTGGGTTTCTATTACCACACGAATCTGATATTTTTGCTTTCATATTTGTTGATGAAGCAGACCCTTACTTTTTTCATTGCTGTGCTTTTAGCCTTACAGGGAACCTCTCAATCCAGAACTGTTGTCAATCTCAAATCAAATTGGCAGGCGCAGGAAAACGAAAATTTTGTAAAATATGAAGGTCAAAAAACAAAGACTATTCACTTTGGCTTAGATAAGAAATCGTTGGGGAGTGCCCTTCTTATTTACGATAGACTGCCCTTCTCGGTGTTCATCAACGGAAAGTTATGTGCACAAGGTCAGGATAGTTTGAGACTTCGTGTTGATAGTCTCTGGTCTCTTTACCAAGGAAATTTATTTTTCAGCATTCATCAGGAACAGCCTGTTTATTCTCTTCAGTCGGTATTAGTATCGTCAAATGCTCAAACTGGGGATAGTAATAACTGGTTACGGACTGGAAATTATTTTTCAGATTTTGCAGTGATTGCCTCCTTACTTCTGTTTGCTTCTCTTGTTTTTTTATTTCGTGTTAACACGAAGCTTACAGTGGATTATTTGAATGTTATTAAATTATTTTCTTTACAAGATCGTGATGAGTCAACGGTTGCAAGCCGCATCGGCTCAAGTATAAACTTATTTTTCTTTGCGCTGATTAGTTTTTTTATAGGATTAGTTTTAATAATTATTTTTAAGACTGCACCAGACCGCGTAAGACTGGCAGGTAACTTCATTTTTGATACAACAGGTCAGGCGTTTTTTGCTTGGATTTTATTATCGCTAATAATCTTTGTCTTTCTTGTTGCCAAACTTGTGCTGATAGCAAGCTTCTCTTTATTATTTAATATAAGAGATGCCGTTCGGTTTCAGTTTTTCAATTTTATACGCATGCTTTTTGTTACGGTAAGCATAATAGCGTGTATTGCCGTAGTCTATTTTATCTTTCAGGCACAAAGCCCAAATTTGTTTTTCAACCTTCTTTTAGTGGGTGGTTTCTTTATCATTATCGGAACGCTGTTTCTGTTTCTAAAATTATTGGCTCGCACATCGTTCCCAATTTTTCATTTATTTTCCTACCTTTGCGCAACCGAAATCATTCCTTTAATGATTATTGGTAGAGTGTTATTGTTTTAAGCCGAAGCGTGTAGATATGACAGAAACTGCAACTGACAGAATGCGAAAAGTAAAAAGTATTCTGGTAACACAGGAGGAGCCCACTGATTTAAATTCACCTTATCTTAAACTCTCGGAGCGCTATAATGTTAAGATTGACTTCCGGCCCTTCATACAAGTAGAGGCGGTACCTATCAAAGAATTTCGTAAGCAAAAAATAGATATCCTTGAACACACGGCAATAATTTTTACAAGCCGCCACGCTGTAGATCATTTCTTTCAACTCTGCGTAGAATTAAAGATAGAGATGCCAGCTGACATGAAATACTTCTGCATTTCAGATCAAACTTCTAATTACCTACAGAAGTACATTGTTATTCGCAAGCGGAAAATTTTCTCGGGATTAAAAGATACGAAAGACTTACTAGAGATAATTAAGAAACATAAGAATGAAAAATTCTTATATCCTTGCTCAGATATCCGTAGAAATGACATCCCTGATTTCCTTACCGAAAACGGATTTCATTTTACAGAAGCGATTATGTACCAAACAGTAGCCGCTAACCTAAGCGACTTAAAGAATGTGTACTATGATATTCTGGCATTCTATAGTCCGTCTGGAATAAACTCACTTCTTATCAACTTCCCCGATTTTGTTCAAAACGATACCCGCATAGCAGCTTTCGGTCCAACCACTGCCAAGGCCGTGAAGGATGCTAACTTTATTTTGGATATTGAGGCGCCCCTTCCAAATGCCCCTTCTATGACAGGCGCGCTGGAACTTTATATTAAGTCGGCCAACGGAATTAAATAACTATTTAACGCTTACCTTATTACAAGGACTCATATTTTCTTACACTTTAATTACATTTGATTGAAAGTGTGATAAGAATTGATTTATCTTTAAGCCTGTTCTAAGCAAACTGTGAGGAAACATTATTTTTTAATTTTATTTGTCGCGCTAATTTTTAGCGATTCATTCGGTCAACAAGACCCCCAGTTTACCCATTACATGTTTAATACATTGTATTTTAATCCGGGGTATGCTGGTGCTGAGGGTGTAACTAAATTTACAGCTATCCATAGAACGCAATGGGCAGGATACCAACCTACAGTAGGTGGAGGTGGTGCTCCTACTACTCAAATAGTTAGTATGTCCACACCCATTAATAAATTAAAAAGTGGTTTTGGAGCTTACGTGATGAATGATCAGCTAGGGCCTCAAAACAATTTGGAAGCCCAGGTTTCTTATGCGTATCATTTGGCCCTTAAGGATAGCAAACTTAGTTTCGGTTTAAGGGCGGGCGTGTTTTCACAAACCCTCGACTTTGATCAGTATAGAGCTATAGACCCCGATGACCGGTTGTTAAATAAAAGCGGAAAAGAATCTCAAGTGCGGCCGGATTTGGCAGTAGGAGCGTTTTTTCAAAAAGAAAAGTTTTATGCGGGAGTTAGTTTTAATCACCTCATTAAATCAGAATTTGACTTCGGACTTACCCAGCGAAATGCGCTTCAACCCCACACGTACGTTACTGGTGGTTATTATTATCAACTTAATTTTGATGTTAGATTCCAGTTTTCAACCCTAATTAAATCAGATTTCACTAAAACGACCTTTGATTTGGGTGGATTAGCTTATTATAAGGATACGATGTGGGGTGGTTTGGCGTTTAGGCAATCAGAAGCGGCTATTATTATGTTAGGATACAGTTTATTAAAGGATAAATCGTTGAAAGTTGGGGGTGGATTAGATTATATTATTAAGGATAAACAGGCGAAGCAAGCTACTTCTTTTGAATTTTTGCTTGCTTATGAACTGCCAGTTAACCCGACAATCGGTAAAAAAGTAGTTAGAACTCCCCGATATCGGCATTAAACGACTAATAATTTTGGTTTTTTAAAGATTTTATTCAATTTGGTAGCCCTGTAGTTTAAAAAAAAGTTTAAAAAGAATAACTTTCGGGTCTGTATGGTTGGCTTTACTAAACCAAAAGACTAGATCTAATAAAAAGAGTATGAAGAAAAGTGTTTCTCTAAACGTTCTGTACTATGCTTTATTCCTGAGTGCTGGATCAATTCTTGGCGGCTGCGGCTTGCTAGGTATTGGCGGTAAAAAAGGAGGCGATGTTCAAGGTGAAGTGGTTGGACAATCTACACTCGAGCGCAGAGAGGGTTGGTCTATGGTTATTCCTTATGGAATGGTTCCAATCCCTGCTGGTACCTTCCACATGGGTCAGGCCGATGAAGATCCTGCTTCGACCATGATCAACTTCAACAAGCAAATTACAATTGGTCCTCTTTTCATGGATGAGACAGAGATCACCAATGATGAATATCTTCAATTCACAACTTTCTTTTTGGATCCCAATGGAGCAGAAGGTCTTACAAACTTTGCTCAGATTGGTCAAAATGAATTCATGGAGAAATACTATCCAGACACTACAGTTTGGATGAAAGACTTTTCACATCACATGGGCGATCCATTAGTTGATTACTACTGGCAGCATCCGGGCTATCAAGATTATCCTGTAGTAGGTGTAAGCTGGGAAGCAGCAAACTTTTTCGGAAAGTGGAGATCAGCATTCTTAAATGAATGGCGTCAGGTAAATGGTGGTCAACCCCCAATGCCAGCATTCCGCTTGCCATCAGAAGCAGAGTGGGAATACTCTGCTCGCGGTGGTCGTGATATGGCAAAATATCCTTGGGGTAACCCTTACATCCGCAACTCAAAAGGTTGTATGCTAGCTAACTTTAAGCCAGGCAGAGGAAACTTCTATGATGATGGATTTGCTTACACAGCTCCAGTTGGAATTTACTTCCCTAATGATTATGGATTGGTCGATATGGCCGGTAACGTTTCAGAGTGGTGTTTAGACGATTTTAATCCAGCATCTGTTCCCACGGTTTGGGATCTTAACCCACAATACATTGATAAGAATGCCTACGATCGCGAAGGCAATTCTAAAGAACGATATAATGCTAGAAAGGTAGTGCGCGGAGGTTCGTGGAAAGACGTTGCCTACTATTTGGAGACAGGAACCAGAACATACGAGTATAAGGATTCAACACGTGCATATATTGGTTTTCGCTGTGCGATGACCAACTTAGGCCGGTCTTCCGGTACTGAATTTCAATAATTAAAAACTCTGTTTATATTTATACAAAATCAGACTAACCATCAGACTAAACCTAAATTTTTAAGACACATGGCAAAGAAAAAAGGCGGATTTGTTAATTTACTCTACACTACCATCATGCCCAAAGTATACGGTATTGGGGCCGCTGTAGTAATCATGGGTGCATTGTTTAAAATTGAACACATGGAGGGCGCCAGTTTGATGTTGATAGCTGGTTTGAGTATCGAGGCTGTAATTTTCTTCTTGAGTGCCTTTGAACCTAAGCACGAAGAACCAGATTGGTCTAAGGTTTACCCTGAGCTATCAGAAGAGTATGAAGGACCTATTAATCCTACAGCTACAAAGATTAGTAATCGCCCTGCTGCTGGAGATTCTCCATTGCTTAAAATTGACGAAATGCTGAAAACAGCTAAAGTAGATCAAAATCTATTGGATAATTTAGGTAAAGGTCTTACCAACTTAGCTACATCAGCATCTCAAATGAGCAATCTTTCTAATGCTGCAGTAGCTACTAACGATTATGCAAAGAATGTTCAATCAGCTTCTTCTGCACTTGCAGAAATGAACAAGTCATACGGTTCTGCCATGAAAGCGGTTTCTGCGATGGCTGACGCCTCTAAAGATACAGGTGAATATCATGCGCAGGTAAAAAAGGTTACTACTAATCTTGCTTCCTTGAATGCTGTATATGAAATGGAATTGAAGGATGCCGATTCGCATGTTAAAAACATGAATAAGTTTTATGAAAGCCTTACAGGGGCTATGCAAGGACTTACTAAAGTGGGTGAAAACACAACCAAGTTTACTACTGAATTGGGCAGCCTTACAGCTAATGTAACTGCGTTAAATAAAGTATACGGTGGCATGTTAACAGCAATGAAGGGCAGCAACTAATCAGCTGGTTTTTATTTAATACTATTTCTTTAACCTAAAAAAATAAAAAACCATGGCAGGCGGTAAGGAAACACCCAGGCAAAAGATGATCGGTATGATGTACATGGTGTTAACAGCGTTGTTAGCATTGAATGTAAGTAATTCCGTTCTTGAAAAATTTGCCATCATAGATGAAACTCTCGTTAAATTAGTAAGGGAGGGTGGCGCAACTAATGAACGAAAAATGGCGGGAATTTTAGGATCATCTTCTCAGGATGCCAACGTTCTTGAAGCCAAAGAAAAGGCTAAGCAGGTTCGTGAGCTTACAAAGGGAACGGTAGCATATTTAGATGAATTGAAAACTAAAATGAAGACCGAGCCTGATGGCAAGGCCATTGAAGGAGAAAATCTGGTAACTAATACTCACCGGGCAGAGGAATTAATGTTAGATAGCAGGAAGCCTGAGACTGGAGTCGAGTATGAGAAAAGACTTGATACGCATGTCAGAGATTTAAATAAGATAATGGAACTTAAAACTCCATTTGCGAACCTAACCCGCACAGCAAAGGATTACGAGGAGTTTAAGGATAATACGAACCAGTTAAAGAAGAACTTCCTTCAGTTTTCGTTTGATCAGACCCCGACCATGGGAGCGGTTGCAACAATAAGCCAAATGCAAACGGAGATTCTTGAATATGAAAAGGTTGCGTTGGACTCGTTAAATGAAATAGCTGAGGGTGTTACAATTAAATTCGATAGAGTAGTGCCAATGGTTCGAGCTGACGCGAATACCTTAGTGGCTGGTCAGGAATACAACGCAGATTTGTTTATTGCCGCGGCATCGGATGTTCCTTCTGAAATGTTTTTTAATGATAAACCCTTGGCTGTTGAGAAGGACGTAGTGACTGGCATCAACATGGGTAAAATCAAGTTTAGAACATCTGGTGGAGCCTATGACAAAAACGGACTGGCCGATGCATCTTTCAATGTAAAGATTAATATCAAAGGAAAGCCTTATGAAGAGACTATCCGGTACAAAGTTGCAAAGCCTGTTGCTAAGTTCGAGTCAGAAAGTGCTAGCACACTTTATTTGGATTGCGGAAACGAAATGTCAGTAAGTGTTCAAGGACTGGCCGAATCATCTGGTATTTCTTTAAGCGTATCTGGCGATCAGGGCAAGGTAGTAAATCAAGGTCCTGGCAAATTCGTATTAATTCCTACACGGCCTCAAATGGATGTAAGGGTTTCTGTTAATGGATCAGTGATTGAAACAAAATCCTTCAAAGCTAAACAAGTGCCAAGCCCAGTTGCAAAATTGATGGTTGGTAATGGTGAATACGATGTAAAGAGAGGGATTCCTCCTGGAACGTCTATCGCTCGCTTAGTGCCAGATATTTTGGATGACACCTTCAAGAGACAGAATGCAAAGGATGCTGGATACCGAGTAACAAGCATGACTCTTCAAATAACAGGTAAAACTCCAATAACCTTAACTTCAGGAACAATTGAATTATCGAAATATGGCTTAAGACCTGGTGATAGTTTCTCAATATTTAATGTTCAGGTTGTTCGTTCAACCTGGGATCCTAACGATGCAGATAACAAACCCGTTAATGCGAAGTTGGATGGTAGTTACGTTATGGGTAAATAAAAACAAAAATGAAAGTTGTAAGTATTATTCTTCTGTCTTTAGGCTTGGTTGGTGGTGCTTTAGCTCAACAGGATACGGTTTATAATCCAAATTCTACGGAGCGAATTCCTTATTACGAGCAACTCTATAGCTTCAGAATTGAGCGAACAGTTGACTTGAATGAAAAGCAAAATGCTGGATTTAAATCAGCTAAATCGGACATTGCAAAATTTCTAATAGGGAGCATCCAGAGCGGAGCGCTTACTGCTTATGACGATTCTGTAAAGAATGTTAAAAAACCAGAAGAAATTTTGGTGAGCAATCAAGCGATCGTTGAAGCGCCATACAATGCAACAAAATCTTACTTTACTAATGAGTCTGCAAGTTTTGGGGGTAAGAATTACGAGTCAATCCGAAATGATAATAAAGGAAATTCTCCTACAGATAACTCATGGTGGCAGTTAACAACAAACCAAACGGAGTATTATACGGCTGGACAGATTGTTGCAATAACGATCATTGAGGATATGATCTTTGATAAGAGGAGATCAAGGCTCTATTACGACATTCAGTCTATTGGCCTTCTTGCTCAGAAGGCAGGCTCAACAGATATTAATCCAATTGCCTTTATCCAGTACAAAGATTTCTTTGATTTGGTTGAAAAAACATCGCACAGCAAAGACATGAAGGAGCGAGATAAAGTGCTTTGGAGAAACCGTTATAATCCTGCTGAGCATAGGACTTTTACTGATGCTTTTAAACTTAGATTATTCCATGGCGTAATTGTTAAAGTTGAAAACCCTGACGATCGTTCCATTCAGCAAATTTACGAGCGTAATGGCCGCAGCTATGGCGAGTCTGTGTTTGCGCGTTGGGAAGAGGAAATGAAGTTAATGGAGAAGGAACATAACCTTTGGGAATATTAAAACAATCTAAATTACATAGAAGCCCCGCAAGGGGCTTTTTTATGTGCCATCTATGATAACAATACGAACTGGAGTTAAGGAAGACCTTATCATGGTTTTGGAGCTGATCAAAGAGTTAGCGGAGTTTGAACGCGCTGCCCATGAGGTTTCAAACACACAGCATCAAATGGAAGTTGATGGCTTTGGAGCTAATCCAAGCTATGGTTTTTTTGTAGCGGAGGTGAACGGGGTGATTGTGGGAATCTCGCTTTACTACTATCGATACTCTACATGGAAAGGAAAGCGCTTATACCTTGAGGATATAGTGGTAACAGAAACCCATCGCGGCAAAGGAATTGGCAAACAACTATTTGACATCACCATGAAAAAAGCATTGGATGATAATTGCACTGGAATGATGTGGCAGGTATTGGAATGGAATAAGCCAGCAATAGATTTTTACAAACAGTATAATGCCCAACTTGATGGCGAATGGGTAAATTGCAATTTAGAAGCAGACGAGATAGAGAGAAACTTAAGCAAGCGCTAAATTTCCTCAAGCAAAGTATTGAAGGCCGCGTGTTGATCTTGAAATTTAAGCCGATGAGCTTCTACTAAGGTTGGTGCAAAGTCATTTAAATATTTAACAACACTTTCAATACTGTTGGCAAAGCATTGCAGACTATATGAAACAGAGGTCTCATCATCATGTGTCAGTACTTTATAAAATTTGTAGTCATTGAATAATGTTGTTTCCATAACGGCTGGAACATAGGTTTCTTTCATCCATGTTATCCATTCTGTTTCAATTTGTTTGTCGATCCCAAATGTTACATTGTAGAGCAGCATATTAAAATAAATAAGATTGTTTATTTGCCATTGACATAGTCTTGCAAGTACTTGAATTGTCGTGTGAGTTTTCCATTTTCTGTAACCGTTGCGCGTTTTATAATCCCTTCTTTATCGTTTCGCAATAGTGGCTTTACTATTTTGTCAATCAAATCTCGCCCAAACTCTTCAGAGGCACTTCTCGGTAATTCGCAAGGAAGGTTATCTACTGCCATGCTAGTTATATAACTTTCATCGCTGAATGGAGAGAAAATGGAATCAGTTTTGGGATCATAATCATAAATAGGGTCGGGGATCGTGCTGGGGTTTTTTGTGCTGGGAATTGAACCGTTAATATCACAAGTAATATCAGCAACTACCCTGATTTTGAATTCGGGACTTTGCATTTCTTCTTTAGTAAAAAGCACTGGAGCTTTTGGATTCCAATAGGCGCCACCTATAAGCAAATGTGCTACTTGTGTATATCTTGAAAATGTGGATGTATAATTTTCTGGGGTGCTATGAAACTCTTCTCGATTGAAATGTCCGCCTGCTTTTTGTTGATGATAATCTGCACTACTTAATTGTGCGTAAACGGGTTCGTTATATTCTTTACTAAGAAAATCTGAAGAATTTACTTTCCTAATCCCGGCTGTATCAAGCGTTTCCATAGCTCCTTTACCGACTCTTCCTGCTCCTGTCAAAATTATTTTGATAGGCGGAAGATTTACTTTTCGTAATTCAAGCTTCAAGTCATTAACGTCAAAGCACTCAAATGCTCTTCTTAACGAGAAGAGATTATATCGCTTGCCATAAGTAAGTAGGCCATTATAAGCACCCACGATCCCAGCAAATCTTCCAAAGGCTACCAACCTATTTCCTTGTGTATCTTTCAGCCCTTCGTAATCGATCAATCTGATATTTTTTTCGAGAATAGCTTGTAACAGCCCACGATTGTAGGGCTGCTTTTTGATTGTATGTGAAAAGAATAAATAAGTTTTGTTAGCTATCAATTGGTTGATAGGCACTTCCTTAATTCCCATTAGAATATCGCAGTCGCTAACATCATCAACTATGCTTAGGTCATGTTCCTTATATTCATTATCTGTAAAGCATCGGATAGGACTTTGCTGGCAAGCCACGGTTACCTGATCGAAGCGTTGTTCAATTTCTTCTACTTGCGCAGGACTAAATGCAACACGTTTATCAGGCGGTACTTTTCCCTCTGCAAGCAAACCTATTTTAATAATAGCCATGATTAAAATTTATTTTGAAGGTAGTCAGGTTTTCAGTTTTATCGAACGACTATTCCCTTCTTTTTTGGAGTAGGCTATCCAATAACATCAACTTTCAAGCAGGCCACCTAAAATTGAGCCGGCTTCTTTCCTTGAGTTTTTCCCGTAAGGCGCGAGTGCTTGAACTAATTTTCGGATTGGCATAGATTGTAACCAGACTTTACCTGTACCTCTGAGTGTAGCTAGAAATATGCCCTCACCACCAAACACCATCGATTTTAAGCTTCCCGTTGTTTCAACATCAAAATCTATGTGTGATTCGAAGGCTACTACGCAACCTGTGTCTACACGCAAAGTTTCATTGTGCAATGTTCGTTCAATCACTGTACCCCCGGCATGCACAAAGGCCTTGCCATCGCCTTGTAATTTTTGTAAGATGAAGCCTTCACCGCCTACCAAACCAGCACCTATCTTTCTATTGAAAACCATGGTTAGTTTAGTGCCAAAAGCAGCACATAAAAAACCATCTTTCTGAACAACTAATTCACGATTAGGACTTGTGGCTAAATCAATTGGAATGATGGTGCCTGGGTAAGGAGCAGAAAAACCAATCTTGGCTTTTTTATTTCCGCTATTTGTAAAGTGTGTTATAAAAAGAGACTCACCTGTAAGTAGTCGACTGCCTGCTGAAAGCAATTTATCGAACACACTTTGATTTGGGGTAGCGCCATCGCCCATCTTTGTTTCGAATAGGATTCCTTCTTCCATGAAGAGCATAGCACCTGCTTCTGCAATTACAGTTTCATTTGGATCTAGTTCTACTTCTACAATTTGAATACTCTCGCCCTTAATTTGATAATCGATTGCGTGCGAAGTTGTCATATTAAATTTACTTTGATAGTAACGTGAATACGGGATATTCAAGTGATTGGTTTTCTTTTATTACTCAAATCGAAGATTATTCTTTCTTGTTCTTTCTCTTCTTTACTTCAAGTTTTTCCTTGCGCTCAATGAGTTTTTTATCACCAACATTCTCATCCAAAAATGCATTTAGTTTTTCGATTGCCAGATTCGATTTTAACTCACCGAATTGATCGATAGAGATTTCAAAGCCATTCAATTCTTTATGTACTCGTGGCTTACCTTGTTTTTTGCTGGGTTTTTCAGTTTTCTTTGCCATATATTCAAGCAGTTTTTTTCAACGTGTTCAATGCATGATCTATTCGGTTCACAACTTCTTTGTTGCCCAGAATTTCCATGGTCACCATAAGGTCAGGGCCAGATGCACCACCAGTAATAGAAACCCTAAGGGCTTGTAGAATTTTACCAGTACCGATGCCAAAAGAAGTAGTAACGCTTTCTAAGGTTGCTTTAGCAGTTTCTGCTGTTGTATTAGTAAGCTGACTCATTGCCTGGCTGAACGCAGTTAACACCTGGATAGCCTCATCATTCCATTTCTTTTTAACCACTTGGTCATCATATGATGCGGGTGCCTCAAAAAAGAATTTACCTTGAAGCCAAAAATCTTGGGTAAACGTTACCCGTTCTCTCATTACGCTACAAATCTTTAAAGCCTTCTCTTTCGAACAAGTAATATTCTCGTTTGCCAGCGATTCCAATAAATACGCGGAAAGCTCTTCGTCTGTTTTCGTTTTTAAGTATTGTTGATTAAACCAGTGTGCTTTGTGAATATCAAATCGAGCTCCGGCTTTACCAATCCGTTCAATAGAAAAAGCTTCAATCAATTCATCCATCGAGAACAATTCTTGCTCTGTTCCCGGATTCCAACCTAAGAAAGCCAGGAAGTTGATCAACGCTTCAGGCAAATATCCTGACTCCCGAAATCCTTTGGCTAATTCATTCGTGTTTGGATCTGTCCAGTTGAGAGGAAAAATAGGGAATCCCATTTGATCGGCATCGCGCTTACTGAGTTTTCCATTTCCATCTGGTTTTAAAAGCAAAGGTAGGTGCGCAAATTGTGGCATGTCATTTTCCCAACCTAAAAAACGATAAAGTAAAACATGTAACGGTGCTGACGGCAGCCATTCTTCGCCTCGAATCACATGCGAAATCTTCATCAAGTAATCGTCAACCACATTGGCAAGATGATACGTAGGCATGCCATCCGATTTCATTAAAACTTTGTCATCAATTTGTGAAGAGTTTACGTTCACGTCACCTCGTATCAAATCATTCAAATGAATTTCTTCATCAGCAGGAACGCTCAATCGAATGACATACGCATCTCCACGCTCTAGTTTTTTCTTTAGCTCATCTTTAGAAAGCGTCAGCGAATTATTCATGGTAAGTCGTGTGGCTGCACTATACTGTTGATTGGATGAGCCTGCCGCTTTTAATCGATTTCGCATCACTTCAAGTTCTTCGCTGGAGTCAAATGCATAATACGCATGTCCCGCATCAAGTAGTTTCTGTGCGTATTCTTTATAAATCGTTTTCCGTTCGGATTGTCTATAAGGTTCATGCGAACCTCCAACGCCAGCGCCTTCATCTATTTTTATTCCAACCCATGCAAGGGACTCTTTAATGTATTCTTCAGCACCTGGGACAAACCGAGTCTGGTCTGTATCTTCAATCCGAAGGATCATAGTTCCATTGGTTTTTTTTGCCAACAGATAATTATATAAGGCTGTGCGCACTCCACCTATGTGAAGCGCTCCCGTAGGGCTAGGGGCAAAACGTACTCGAACTGCTTTCATTACTTCTATTAAAACAAGAAGTCAAAGGTATGAAATTCTTACCCGCGCGAGGCAGAAAATGGGGCGCGGTAAAAGAGAAAATCGTGACTCGAGAGTTGAATTATTTTACAGCAATACAGGAAATTTCAACATTTACATCTTTGGGTAGTCTGCTAACTTCCACGGTTTCCCGCGCTGGTGGATTGCTTGTAAATTTCTTTCCGTAGGCTTCATTAACTATAGGAAACTGATTCATGTCCTTTAGAAAGATTGAGCACTTTACTACATGCGAAAAATCCATGCCCGAAACAGAAAGAATCTCACTTATGTTTTTCAAAACCATATTGGTTTCTTCGGTAATGTTTTCGGTAAGTATTTTTCCGGTTGCTTTATCGATTGCAATCTGACCAGAAACAAAAAGCATTGAACCTACTTTAATGGCTTGACTGTAAGGGCCAATTGGTTCGGGAGCGTTGGCAGAGTATATGACTTCTTTCATAAGATCAGGTGTATTACTTTTGATCAAATATCGCGATTCTGAATGAATATTTTAGTTATTGGTGATCAACTTAGTCTGGAGGAAGCCAAGCAGAAATTTGGAGGTACGCATACGTGGTATCATCGTGCTATGCATTTTCAACTTGATGAAGTTTTCAATCGGGTTGATGTAGTCTTTGATTTTATGCCAAGCCCTGATTCAATTAATAATTATAGATTGAGAAAGGAATTGCCAGTATTTTTTAACACTACGTTGATAACTCTTAAAACTATTTTTGGAAATAATGACGTTGATCAGTTAATGGCCTTTGGATTTTGTGGGCTACCCACATTTTTAAACCGTGAATTGATGGAAGTAAGTGTGCGAACTGAATCTGAGTTGCCTGCACTTGCATTAATTTGTAAGAAGTTGGGCACTGATTTTAAACAAGTTTCCGATTCAATAGGCTTGGTAACACCCCGCATCATCTGCATGATTATTAATGAAGCCTATTGCACAGTAGAAGAAGGAACAGCCACCCGTTCGGATATTGATCTTGCTATGAAGTTAGGAACAAATTATCCTTATGGGCCTTTTGAATGGTGCAACCGGATTGGAATTAAAAATGTAGTTGATTTATTAAAATCAGTTTATTTAACTACACGCGATGAACGCTATACTATTTGTCCGTTGCTTCTGCAGGAAGCAGCAGCTACGCGTTAATATTTTTCAATGGTTTGGTATCTCCTTGTATCAAACTTCATTTTAACTTTAAGGGGATCGCTGTTTTTTACCTGGATAGTTTTGGGAACAAGTCCTACAAAAGTAAATGCCAGTACAGGATTTGGATTATTTGCTTTTATTTCAAACTCACCCTTGTGATTCGTGACCACAGAATTCAAACTATCAATTTTCTGTTCAGTAACAATTACACCATGAATAGGACCATCCCGATCATAAACAATGCCCTTTACCAGAGTTTGTGCAAATGCACCTGTGGAAATAAGAAGCCCGAAAATGAAGAGTGGCAGTCGCATTGTCAGCCTCAATATTATCAAATTCACAATCATTTTAACGTCTTTTTAAGAAAATTTTAACCAACTATCTACATAACGAACCAACCGTATGCATACTATGTTTTCTGCCAAAGTAATTTGTGAGTACCTTGAGTAAATTTTATATTCTATGATGGAATGGATTCAACAACCATGGCCGTGGTATGTGGCCGGAGCAATTATTGGTTTAACTGTGCCTACTTTATTGCTACTTGGCAATAAACACTTAGGTATCTCATCCTCGTTGCGCCATGTGTGTGCGGCTTGCTTTCCGGCCAACATTTCTTTTTTTAAGTATGACTGGAAGCGGGAAATCTGGAACCTGTTTTTTGTTGGTGGAGTATTACTAGGTGGTGTAGTCGCAACACAGTTTCTAACTAATCCCAACTCAATTGTTATCGCAGAAAACACTGTTACTGATCTTGAGGCATTAAATGTTAAAGTGGATGGGAACCTGATGCCCGTTTCCATTTTTAGTTTTGAAAACTTATTCACCCTGCAAGGGTTATTATTTTTTGTTGCGGGTGGTTTTATGGTTGGATTTGGAACTCGCTATGCGGGCGGTTGCACGAGCGGCCATACCATTATGGGTATATCCAATTTGCAGTGGACTTCAGTTTTGGCAAGTTGTTTTTTTATGGCCGGTGGTTTTGTGATGGTGCATCTTCTTTTTCCGTGGTTACTGAAATTTTAATAAGCGTGTATGCAAAAAGTTACTGACGAGTTTATAGATAGTGATGTAACACACCCTATCGAATGTGATGCGCCCAATGATCAGATAGCGAAGGAGACCTTAATTGGATCCAACATTAAATACCTTATAACAGGTATCATGTTTGGAATTGTGTTTGTTAAAGCTGAGATAATTTCCTGGTATCGTATTCAGGAAATGTTCAGGCTTCATTCCTTTCACATGTACGGTGTTATTGGCACGGCTGTGGTTGTAGGAATTATTTCTGTTTGGATAATCAAACGATTTAATATTAAAACCATTCAGGGCGAGATAGTTTTGTTTCATGATAAACCATTTCATTGGGGCGCTGTTATCGGTAGTTTTATGTTCGGATTAGGGTGGGCTATTACGGGTGCATGTCCGGGTCCGCTCTTTGCGCAAATTGGAAGTGGCTTCTTGGTGGTTATAGTGACGTTATTAAGCGCTCTTGCCGGAACCTGGGTGTATGGATTGATACACAATAAATTGCCACATTAGTCCGATAGATTCCTTTCATAATGCAATCCAATGGAAAATAAATCTAACCACAACAAGTCGATTAACAGGATAGTACATCCTGTTTTATCAGTTGTGGTTGCGATTCTTGGGGTTTCCTTACTTGTATTTTTTTTTATTCTCCCACCTGTGAAATTTGATAGAAAGAAACCGGAGCAAAAGGTTTTTGCAACCTTTGAAACCGATCTTTGGAAGGCACCAGATTTTAGTAAAATCCCAAATGGTGAAACAGGTGTATTAATTAAATACGGTCGCGACCTGATTGTACAAACCTCAACGTACCTTGGCCCTAATGGAAGTGTGCTGCAAATAAGTAACGGTATGAATTGTCAAAACTGTCATTTAGATGCGGGCACAAAACCCTTTAGCAATAATTATAGTGCTGTTGCTACATCCTATCCAAAGTTAAGAGCCCGCTCGGGGTCTATTGAAAACATTGAGAAGCGAATTAATGATTGCCTTGAAAGGAGCCTGAATGGAAAAGCTCTTTTGCTGGATAGTCGTGAGATGAAAGCGATGAGTGCGTACATTATGTGGGTGGGAAGTGAAGTGCCGAAAGGTGAATTCCCGAAAGGAGTTGGGTTAGTAAATATTGCTTTTTTAGATAGACCAGCCCGTGCAGAGAATGGAAAAATAGTTTATGAAAAGTGCATCGTTTGTCACGGAAAAAATGGTGAAGGAATTATGTTAGCTAATGGAAGTGGCTGGCAGTATCCACCCCTGTGGGGCGAAGGAAGTTATAACATAGGTGCGGGGCTTTATCGGCTGTCACGATTTGCTGGCTATGTAAAAGCTAACATGCCGTTTGGCGCCACCTGGGATGCGCCTCAACTGACTGATGAAGAAGCCTGGGATGTTGCAGCGTATGTTAATTCAATGCCCAGACCCACAAAGGATTTAAGTAAAGATTGGCCCGACATCTCTAAAAAGCCTATTGATCATCCTTTCGGGCCGTATGCTGACGATTTTGATGTTGCCCAACATAAGTTTGGACCTTTCAAGCCAATACAAGAAAAAAGTAAAACCAAATGATTAATTAAGATGAGCATACGAATTCAATTTATAGTTGCGGTTATTTTTGCACACTCGACTCTGGTAGCTCAAACACAAAGTGAAGCATTCAATAAAAAGTTGGCATCGATACTCTCGCATTCAGCAAAGGAGATTACGGTTGCCGAAGTAGCCAAGAGTAAAGATGTTTTATTCATTGATGCCCGTGAGCCCAAAGAATTTTCTGTAAGTCATTTGAAGAATGCATTATTTGTTGGTTATAATGATTTTGATTCTAAAGCTTTAGAAAATGTGGCGAAGGATAAGCAAATTGTCGTCTATTGTTCCGTTGGGTATCGCAGTGAAAAGATTTCGCAAAAACTTACCAAGGCAGGATTTACCAATGTGCGCAATTTGGTAGGTGGAATTTTTGAATGGGTAAATGAAGATAATCCCATTGTGGATAATCAAGGCAACCCAACTAAGAATGTGCATGCCTATAGTAAATCATGGGGAGTTTGGCTGTTGAAAGGCAATAAAATTTATGATTGATTAGAAATTGTCAGGCAACTTTGTGATCAATGTCACAAATGCTTTTAAAGCAGAATTGTACCTTTGTGATAGTATTTATTGGCTCAATATAACGGCCTTCTACCTAATTAGTTTTTATATGTTTTTTCAACACGTTTACGATAAAACCCTGGCGCAGGCCAGTTATTTTATAGGATGCCAAAAAGAGGGCGTTGCTATTGTAATTGATCCGAAAAGAGATGTTGATACCTACCTTGAAATTGCAAGGCAGAATAACATGAAAATAACGCATGTTACCGAAACCCATATTCACGCGGATTTCCTATCGGGATCGCGTGAATTGGCAGCGTTAACTGGCGCTGAAATGTATCTGACCGATGAAGGTGGTGAAGGTTGGCAGTATGAGTTTCCACACGTAGGGTTAAAAGATGGGGACGTTATTAAAGTTGGAAACCTGAGTTTGAAAGTTTTGCACACACCAGGCCACACTCCAGAGAGCATAAGCTTTTTGCTAACGGATCATCCGGCCAGTGATGAACCAGTGATGTTATTTACAGGCGACTTTGTTTTTGTTGGTGATGTTGGTCGTCCTGATTTATTAGAGAAGGCGGCCGGCATAAAAGGAACGATGGAAATTGGTGCAAAACAGATGTATCAATCTATAAAGAAATTCAACGCGCTTGCCGATTACATTCAGGTGTGGCCGGGGCATGGTGCTGGTTCCGTATGCGGCAAAGCATTAGGTTCAGTACCTAGCACCACTGTTGGCTATGAAAAAGTACGCAACTGGGCCTTTCAATATCCCAAAGATGAAAATGGATTTGTAAAATATTTATTGGAGGATCAACCAGAGCCGCCAAAGTATTTTGCCATGATGAAGAAACTGAATAAAGTTGATCGTCCACTGCTTACGGAAGTTCCTAAAATAAAAAAATTAAATGCTGCCGATTTTGAAGAGGCAAGGGGCAAAGGCATTAAATTAATTGACGCCAGAAATAAAGTAGATTTTGCGGCAGGATTTATTCCAGGTAGCATTAACATACAAGGCAACAATGCATTTGCTACGTGGGCGGGTTGGTTTATTAATTATGATGAACCTTTTATGTTAGTTGCGGCTGATTCACAAATTGAAGATCTTACCCGAAAGCTAATGCGTATTGGGTTAGATAATATTTATGGCTATGTCGATAACGTTACTGCATTTAGAGGCGCCTTGGAGAAAAGTAATGTAATTGGTTTGGAAGAGTTTAAAGATCTTTATAAGAATAATAACATTCAACTCGTTGATGTGCGTGGTGAATCAGAATACAAGGCTGGCCACATTAAAGGCGCAGAAAATATTTTTGTAGGCACATTAGAAGCAAATCTTAAGAAGTTTAAAACCGATAAACAAATTGTTATCAATTGCCAATCGGGCGACCGCACAGCAATTGCGTATTCATTGCTGGCGAAGCATGGAATTAAAGATGTCAAAAATTATGGTGGCGGAATGAATGAGTGGGTGAATACCGGAAACCCCGTGGTGACTGACAACTGAAGAGAATTGTCTCAACTTAAAAAACTCTAGTCATTCTTACCACTTTACTTTCATAATAAAGAGCAAAACAATTGCTGCAAATAATGAGCACTCAGGCTAGATTTTTTTATTGATGAACGAGTTCATCAATCTTGTTTGTTTTGACCAGGCTTGGTTCCATCCCCTAAAAGAGTACCCCACGGTTTTAATTCTGGCACTCTATCAAAAATTACTTTGGCAACGGCAAGGATAGGTATCGCTAAAAACATTCCCGGTACTCCGCAAAGTTTGCCGCCAAGCAATACGCCAATAATTGTTACCAAGGCGTTGATGCGAACCTTGCTTCCAACTATTAGCGGCATTCCGAAATTATTGTCGATAATCTGAACAACAAGCAACACAACACCCACCCAAATTACCTGACTACTATCGCTGTCGCTACAACAAACCAGCGTAATTAGCATACAAATAACATTGGCCATCAACATGCCTACATAGGGTATTAAGTTGAGTAGTGCAGCTAATAACGCCATGAAGATTGCGTACTTCACCCCGATAATTAGAAACCCAAGTGAATTGAGTGAAAATACGATAGTAGTTTCAATCAGCAAACCGGTTACATACTTTTGAGAGATGTTAGTTGACTCAGTCAAAATATCAGTCACATTTTTTTCAGAACCGTTTTTGAAAACGCCAATAATAAATATTTTAATAACCGATCTATAGTAAAGAATCAGGAAGGTGTAAATGGGAAGCAAGACTATATATTGAAGTATGCCGGTTATTGAGTCGAAAGTAACACTTGCTATTTGCGGGGCTTTTTCCTTTAGGTTATCTAATGTTTGATTGATGTATTGATTTTGCTTGCGCACGGTTATGTGAGTTTGATCATTAAACCAGTGTTGTATGGATGAGCCGACATCATTAAGTCGTTCTTTTAAAGCTGGAACATCTTCCATGAAATTTGCTACCTGCTTGGATAGAAGATAAAGTATGCTTCCCCCAATAATAAAAGTAGCTATTAAAGGTATCAATATAGCGAGCGTTTTGGGCAACTTTCTCTTGCATAAGAATTTTGTGATGGGCAAAAGTAGTGTAGCCAGTAAGATTGCAAATAGGATCGGCAATATCAGTTCCTTTGCAAGAACTATCGCTACACAAATCAATCCTATAGAAAGAAGATTAAAACTTAATTTTTTGTAGAACGGCTCTGCTTTGTTCATGTAAGAATTTTAATTCTTACGGCTTAATTATCATGCCAATACAAAATAAAAATTAATCCACGGCATATACTCAAACTGAATAAATACTGTGGAGACTATGCCTCAACAAACGGGGTATAATTTCCCGATTACTTTTATATAGAGTATGTTCAGCCATGTTAATGGTCGGGTACATTTATTGCCGTTCATTGACGATGTTACCTTACGTAAAAAAACTCTCAAGTAGTTATTGGCTCATTATTAAGAACACCGTTGCGGGCTACTTTAACAACGACTCCTTCTTATATGCTGGCTCCATAGCATTCTCCACAATTTTTTCGTTGCCTGCCATTATTATGATCGCGCTCTCCATAGGTTCTACTTTTTATGAACGTGATATGGTAAAACAGGAATTAATCAATCAAGTAGCCGCATTGATTGGCAGCGAAAGCACGGTGCAAATTGAAAAGATAATTGTTAATGCAAGCTACGATATGACAAGCACGTTTGCCCGGGCTATTGGAATTGCTACGCTAATTTTTAGTGCTACCACAGTATTTGTTTCGTTGCAGACCAGCATAAATAAAATGTGGGGTATAAAACCAAAGCCCGAAAAAGGTTGGTTAAAACATATCATTAACCGATTGCTATCATTTGCTGTGGTGGTCAGTTTTGGTTTCGTACTTCTTGTCTCGCTGCTCATTGATACCATTCTTGTTTTAATTCAGAACCATGTCAATCAAATATTTGATGGTATTACGGCTTACCTCATTACAGCAGCAAATCTTCTAGTTTCAATGGCCATTATCGCATTAATTTTTTCATTGCTGTTTAAAATTTTACCAGACGCTAGAGTTCATTGGCGCGATGTATGGGTAGGTGCGATAATTACCACACTACTTTTTACGTTAGGTAAGTATCTGATTGGTTTTTATTTGGGAAACAGCGGCATCAATTCGGCCTATGGGGCTGCCGGCTCATTTGTTATCATATTGATTTGGGTTTATTATTCCACATTGATTTTTCTTTTTGGCGCTGAATTCACTTCCGTATATGCAACCCACCGTGGTAAAGGAATTATACCCTATAAGAATGCAGTAAAATTTAAAATAGTGGAAGTGCCTGATCAAAAAAGTAATGAGAAAAGTTAAACGGAAGTATATCATCTCCAAAAACTCCGCGTACCCTTCTCTTTGGCTTGCTTGCACTGGTAGGCTGGGTGAACAAAGGCAAGGTAGTTAGAGATTCTTTTTAATAATCCAGAGCTTCTATTGCTACTCCCAGAATTACTTACTATGAACCACCTAATATACTATCCTTTAATCCAGACTGGAGTGACTTCCACCAGAGATTAAAAATAAAGCGCTTACGATCGCGATCGAAATCAATTTTGCCTTTTCTGGCTTCGATCGGGGTGGACTTATTTTTTGTATCTCTAAGCAGCAAATTGATAACCGCTGATTTTATTTTCTGAACCGACTTATCCTCATTTAAGCTTACAACTTTCAAGTCTTTATAGTTGAGCTGAATTTCACCCAAAGATTTGTAATCGTTGTATGCAAAATTGAAGTAGAGGTTATTTAATAGTCCCGATTTAAATTCAATATCGGCTGCTGCGCCTGTCATAGTATTCAATTCTTGAAAAGGCACATTGGAAACTTTTCCTTTTGCCGTATACTCCTTTGTTGTATCCACAGGAAACGTGAACTCCGCCTCAATCATACCTGTTTTCATAAAACTACCAGTTGCATTAAGCACGGCTGGTGTTTGCGTTCGATTGCTTAGCCCTAGCAGCATACCTTTTACATTGGTAAACACTACATGCCCCGGTGCTTTTGCATCTTCTGCAATTTCTTCCACCACAATAGTTGCTTGTTGTATATCAATACTGTCAATCTTAATTTCAAATGGAAGTTTTACAAGGCTGTTCATAGGCATGGGAACAACTTCTTTTTTAATAAAAGGAAGTCGCTTATCGCGAAAAGCATGAAGTTGTGATCCTATAATTGAAAGTCGCGAAACAAGGAAGGTGCTGTCAAATAAAGCTTCGTAATTTAATTGCGAAAAAGAAATCTGCGGTATAGAAAGATCAACGCGGGTAACTTGTTTGCCTTTCGCCTGTCCAAAGTCAATCTTACCATAATTTGGAATCAGCTTTAAGGAATCAATATATAATGATTTAGCATCGCTATTAAATTTAATTTTATTTGCTGAAATTTTATAGAAACCAGAGGCTTCATAAAAATTCAATTCACTAAGCGAGCCCGTAAGGTGATGAAAACCTCTTCCTAAATCTTGAAATGAAAAAGCACTATCATAGTAGAAAGATCCAAAAGATACGTTTACAACGGCTTTTAACTCAAGAAGAGAATCTTTCTTTATTGAAAAGTGGAACTTGTTTAGTGTGATCGTTTCAATAGTGATGGTATAAGCTGTGTTGGTCTTCTTTGTTGAATCTCTTTTTAAATGATCATAAACCACAACTCCGCTGTCGAGTAAAATATTTTTAATCTTAATACGCTTGTTGGTTAATAATTGAAAAATACTAATGCCTGAAAGTTTTAGTTGATCAATATTTCCCCGCAAAGGAAGATTTGAAGTTTCGGAGGGAATTACCAATTGATTGAGGCCAATTGATCTTGTAAAAAGATTGACGCGAACCGAAGCAACTGAGCCATCGGCTTTCGACAACTCAGTTACTAGTTTATTTTTCAAGATTGTAGAAATGATTAAGCCAGTTATGAAGATAGTAGCGGCTAAGACCCCTGCAACCAGCAGAAGTTTAAATGCATAAGATTTCCATGTTCGGTGCTTTTTCAAATCAGGATTGACAATGGAGATGAAACGTGCAGTTAAACTCTGCCGCCCCCACTACCAATTAGCCGAAACAAGATTGATATTATGGCTAGTACAAGAAGCACATGGATAAATGCGCCTAAGCTGAAATAAAAGAATCCTAAAATCCAGCCGACCAGCAATACAACAGCAAGTAAATAAAGTATGTCTCTCATGATATTATTTGATTAGATTTTCTATGACTACCGAATAGTTGTGCCAAGAAACAAAATGAGATAATTGGAGTTAAATTGAGGAGGAATGAGGAATTTATGCGCGACCACTGTAGATTTATTACCACAAGGGGTTCTCAAATTTGGGTTTTTGGGTATTTGTTGTGTGGCACGTTTTTGAATTGTCTGTAGGCAATAACAAATTCAAAAAATTATGAAACTACTGATGGATATTCTTATCGTATTAAGTTCTGTTGTTTTAGGGTATATTGTATTTATGGTTGCTTCGATCATACTTTTAAAATTGTTTTTTCCGTTTTTCAATCAGCAGCAGTGGGAACAAATGGAACGCAATCGCTTAACAAAACAGAACAGTATTAAATAATTGGCTAATTGAAAAGATTATGTGGAACGTACTAGTGGTAGATGACGAGATCGATATCTGTGTCTTGGTTACTAAACATCTTGAAAGGCGAGGTGCTAAGGCAGATTATGCATTGAGTATAAAAGAGGGACTTTATAAAACCACCACCACTCCGTATGATTTGTACGTAATCGATTTAAATTTAAAAGATGGCACGGGCTACGACCTTGTTGAAAAATTAAGAGGACTGGATGTGCCTTCTAAAATTATTATGATTAGCGCTCACGATGCAGAAGCCAGCAATGCAATTGAAAAAGGCGCTGATTATTTTTTGCCAAAGCCCCTTTCAAAAAAAGCTATTGACGAGGCATTACAACAAGTGAATTTCTCAAGCAATTAATACTAAAAACCCCAAATATTAAAAACCCCATGGAACACATCTTAATAATAGACGATGATAAAGACATTTGTCTTACACTTTCGAGATTTCTGATTAAAAATGGTTACGAGGTAGAAATTGCCGGTAACGGTGAAGAAGGATTGCAAATTCTCCGAAACTATAGTATTGATTTGGTCCTGTGCGACTACCGCCTGCCCGACTATACAGGGCTGGAGGTTTTACAAAAGATAAAAATACTTTCACCTAAATCTGCTGTTGTTATCATCACGGGTTATTCCGATGTGCGCACCGCTGTTGAAACCTTTCGCTATGGTGCCAGTGATTATGTTACCAAGCCGTTGTTTCCTGACGAACTTCTGGTAACCGTTAAAGAGACACTGCAAAAAAATGAAAACAAAAAAACTCAACAAGCCGGTGTAACCACCGACTCAAAGTCGGCAAATGCTGCGGCAGGAAAACTTACTACGTCTGATTTTATTGTAGGCAAAAGTATTCAATCACAAACCGTTCAAAAATATATCGAGCTGATTGCGCCTTCTGATATGTCGGTAATTGTTCATGGCGAAACCGGCACCGGAAAAGAATTTGTTGCTCAATCGATACATAGTTTTAGTAAGCGCAGTAAGAGTCCGTTTGTTGCCATTGACTGTGGAGCTTTACCTAAGGAGCTGGCAGGTAGTGAGCTCTTTGGGCATATAAAAGGATCGTTTACCGGAGCCATAAACGATAAGCCTGGAAGTTTTGAAGTTGCAAATGGCGGAACAATTTTTTTAGATGAGATCGGAAATCTCTCCTACGAAAATCAAATTAAACTGCTAAGGGTAATTCAGGAACGCAAGATTAAAAGAATTGGTGCAACGAAGGATACGTCTATTGATGTGCGAATTATTGCGGCCACTAACGAAGATTTGAGCAAAGGAGTAAAAGAAGGAAAGTTTAGGGAAGACCTATTTCATAGATTGAATGAATTCAAAATTCAGTTATCGCCTTTGCGGGAACGAAGAGACGACATTATGGTTTTTGCTGATCATTTTCTTAAAAAGGCTAATGTTTCATTACAAAAGAATGTAAAGTCTTTTTCAACATCTGTTGCCGAATATTTAAGAAACTACTACTGGCATGGAAATTTGCGCGAACTGGCCAACGTGGTGAAACGCTCAGTTTTATTGACAACCGGAGACGAAATAGAAAAAGATAGTTTACCCGTTGAGATATTACAGCTTACTATGAACGATGGCTTAGTAGGAGTTGAGGAGAGTAAAGGAGTATTAAAATCCATTGCGGGTTCGGCCGAGCGTCAGGCTATTATTGAAGCACTTGAAAAGGTTGCTCATAACAAATCGAAGGCTGCCGATTTATTAAATATTGATCGCAAGACTTTATATAATAAATTGAAGCTTTATAATATCCCTATATAATAGTGAATTAGGTGGGGCTCACACAAAAGTTTGTAAAAAATGAAGTGTCATGCCTCCCGACAGCCAGTGAGATTTGATGACCGTAAGACTCTTTAAAAGAACCTTCATAAAAAACTCCCGCTTTGATTATCGAAGCGGGAGTTTTTGTTGCCTGACTAAATAAAGTACTTCTTACTTCGATAAATTAAACGCTATAAACAATTGAGCGTTTGAATTTTTAGAATCACCAATCGCAGCTCTCGCTGCATTGGTATCAGCAATTTTTACAAGTCCGTAGTTGTATCGACCACCTATTTGCACGGCTCCGAAGTTAAATCCAATACCCCCGGCTAACCCGAAGTCGTAGGATTTTAATTGATCCTTATCAATTTCATCTGTGCCATTTGCCAAATCTCCGCTATATGAAATATTAGCATTGAGCAAATAACTTGCATATCCACCTAAGTGAATTTCTGCTGATTCGCCCAATTTAATTGCGGCAAGCACAGGAAGATCAAGATAGTTTAAATTGTATTTTACCTCTTGATTGAGTGGTCCAGCGTTGTACGTAGCGTGCGTACCCTTGGTAGAATAAAGTAATTCCAATTGCAAAGCGGCAAAATCACTGGATAACACCTGTCCGTAAATACCAAGATTAAAGCCTATCCGTGCATTTTCATCGTTTATATTATCAATGTATAAATTGCTTACATTGAGTCCGCCTTTAATACCGGCTCTTTTAGTAGTCTGAGCATCTGCTTTTTCAATAGCAAATACAGATATAAGTGCCACTATGAACAGGACACTAAAAATTTTGTTTTTCATTTTCATAAACTTGGATTTAATTTTGTTTCATTACGAGTATGTAAAAAACAAGCCAGATTGCGATTGGTCACAATTCACTACTATAAGACTAATATGGAGCATGCTTTCTGGAGCACCCTCCACAACTTGTAGAAATTAAGTCACATGTTTAAAAAATACTACACACAAATCACACTGTTACTTATTGTACTTGTTCTTCTCACGGTCAGTATTTTAACCTATCGCAATCTTAATAATTACATTGAAGAGGTAAATCAAATCCGCTACTCCAATCAGGTATTACAGGTTTTAGAAGAAGTATTTTCAGCAGTTAAAGATGCCGAGACGGGGCACCGAGGTTATCAACTTACAAGAGACACACTTTTTTTAACACCCTATAACATAGCGGTTGCGTCCATTATTCTAAAAATCAAAACATTAGATAGTTTGGTTTCCAAAAATACGGAACAACGCCAACGTGTTGATACGCTGCAAAGCCGGATAAATTATCAGTTCCTTATTATCAGCCGTATTTTGGCAAACACTGTCAATTCTGGTTTGTATATGGATACTTACGAAAAAAACTTATTGATAGCGGGCAGACTGAATATGGATGAAATACGGAGGGTTGTAAAAGAAATTAAGGTTATCCAATCACAAATTTTGGTAGACCGAATTAAAAAGGAAAAAACGTTTCGTGAAATTGCTCCCTTTGCAATCCTTGCCTACTCGCTATTGGCTATTGCAGCATCTATTATTTTGTTTAATAGAACACTTACTGCGCTACAAAATAAAGACAAGACTGAACTGTTGCTATTAGAAAATAATAAGTCTCTTAAAGAAGAAATGGCACTTCGCCAATTCACGCAATCGTTTCTTAGCAATGTTTTAAACCACTCGCTTAACGGCATTATAGCCTTCAAATCTATTCGCCAAAATAACAAACTAGTTGATTTTGAATGGACACTGGTAAATCAGGAAGCCGAAAAATTGGTAGGAAGAACCGGAAGTGAATTAATTGGCAAACGACTATTGCAAGAAATGCCCGGCCACAAAGATGATCTTTTTGATAAGTATGTAACCGTGGTTGAATCGGGACAATCTTTAATTTTAGAAAAGCTATACAAAAGCGAAAACATAAATAGTTGGTTTCTGATAGGAGCGGTAAAGCTGGAAGATGGATTGATAACAACCTTTGCTGACATTAGTGAACGAAAATTAAAAGATAGCCAACTACTTCAAATAAATGAAGATCTAAGACGATCAAACGAAGACTTAGAACAATTTGCTTATGTAGCTTCACACGATTTGCAGGAACCGTTGCGTAAAATAAGAGCCTTTGGAGATTTGTTAGCGAGTGAGTTTAAAGAGGTGGACGGATCTCATGACTATATCTATCGCATGCAAAATGCAGCTTCGCGCATGCAAGTGCTTATTGATGATTTACTTTCCTTTTCAAGAGCTTCGCGCGGCACATCGCAATTTGAAAAACTCAACCTCGCTGCAATTATTACCGAAGTGCTCGATGATCTTGAGGCTCAGCTTGAGCGAGAACAAGCCAAAGTTATTGTTCAAGATATTGATCAATCCATAGTGGGCAACAAGGTGCAGCTAAAACGACTCTTTCAAAACCTGATTAGTAATGCCATTAAATTTCACAAAGCCAACGCATCGCCCATGGTAACGCTGAGTGTCAAAAATCTTCCTAAAGATGAGTTCAATGATCGTTTTTCTGGTCTGGATAAAAAAATAAATTATTTGAAGATTACTGTTGAAGACAATGGGATTGGCTTTAATAATCAATATGGTGAACAGATCTTCAATATTTTTCAACGGCTGCATGGCCGGCTTGATTACGAAGGCACTGGCATAGGCCTTGCCATTTGTCAAAAGATTGCATCAAACCACCGCGGCTATATTCTTGCGATAAGCGAAGAAAACGTTGGCTCCAAATTTATCGTTATCTTGCCGCGCGAATAAATCATTGCCTGTGAAAACTACTGCCAAACCCGTTACAATTCTGATGGCCGATGATGATCCGGATGATAGAATGTTAATGAAAAAAGCATTGGATCAAAATCAAACTCCGCATCATCTGCGGTTTGTTGAAAACGGAGTTGACCTGATGGACTACCTGCCGGTGCGTGTTAATTACCTGGAGGAGAAGGCAATTAAACCTGCATTAATTTTATTGGATTTGAACATGCCTAAAATGGATGGCCGCGAAGCTTTAAGGCTGATTAAAACCGATCCCGAATTGAGAAGGATTCCGGTAGTAGTGCTTACCACGTCTAAGGCTGAAGAAGATATTTTTATTACATACGACCTTGGTGTTAATTCATTTATCAGCAAACCCGCTCGCTTTCAGGAGTTAGTGGAAGTTACCCGTGAAATTGAAAATTACTGGTTCGGCACAGTTGACCTTCCTTCTAAGTAAACAAAGAATTTATTATGAATATGGTTCCCATCAACGTTTTAATAATTGAAGACGATGAAGATGATGTATTCATAGTTCGGAAATTTCTGAAACAAAGTGAATTCTTTCGATTTGAAATAACCTGGGAACAGAATCCAACAAAGGCGCGCCACTTGATTGAGCATGGTAATTTTGATGTGTTTCTGATTGACTATCAACTGGGTGCAGAAAACGGTTTGGATATCGTTCGGTATGCCCAATCAAAAAATATTTTAAAGCCATGCATTTTATTAACCGGGCAAGGCGACTTGCGCGTTGATGTGGATGCGAGTAGGCTGGGCGCTGCGGATTATATTATAAAATCTGAGTTAACTGCATCCATGCTTGAAAGAAGTATTCGGTATGCGATAACGCAGGCTAATGTGATACGAGCGTTAGATGAAAAGGAGAAGAAATATAGTTCTCTTTTCGAGCGTTCAGTCGATCCGATTTTTTTGGCCACCGAAGAATTTAAGCTGCTAAATGTTAACAATGCTTTTCTTAATTTCTTTGGCTACGAATTAGTTGAGGAAACTCAATTGCTTTTGCGCGACCTCTTTGCGTATTCGGCAGACTATGATTATGCACTCGCAGAACTCAAAGATGTTGAACAGATTAAAGATTTTGAAGTTGAATTGATAAATAAAGTGGGGGTTAAGAAATGGTATCTCTTTAATTGTGTTTTCATTCCCAATCAGGCTTCTGACTTTTGCTGCTATCAGGGCATCATTCATGATATCACGTTGCGCAAACAAGCCGAAAAGGAATTATTGGAAACGGAGCTATTGACGTTAACCGGAAAAATGGCGCGCACCATTGCACATGAAGTTAGAAATCCATTAACAAATCTAACCCTGGCGATTGAACATATTAATGACGAACTGCCCGAAGGAAGTGAATCCATAAAAGTTTATACAGAAATAATAGAACGCAACGCCCTGCGCATTGAGGAACTGATCGGTGAACTTTTAAACTCGTCCAAACCAAAGGAACTTAACCTGCAACTAATCGATCTTCAAGAGCTGGTAGACGAAACTCTGGAGCTTGCCATTGATAGCATAAACTTTAATCGTGTTATGCTGCACAAATTATTCGCTAAAAACCTGCCACGCATTCTTCTGGATAGAGCAAAAATAAAAGTTGCTTTAATTAATATCATCATCAATGCTATAGAAGCCATGACGGGCGACAAGCGAGAACTAACGCTTGTTACAATGCAGCAGGGGAATAATATTTTATTACAAATAATTGATACCGGCAAAGGCATGGGTGCCGATGAACTTGAAAAATTATTTGAGCCATTTTTTACAGCCAAACCAAACGGACTTGGCTTGGGGCTAACGTCTACGAAGAATATTTTAAATAGCCACAATGCAAATATTATGGTTGAGAGTGAACCCAATAAAGGAACTACGTTTACGCTTCAATTTATACTTGCCAGTTAAGTTAATTACAACTGTGTTCTATTAAGAACACACTGGGCAAAAAATTCCACACAACAAAATAAGAGAAGTCATTTCTCTGCCTAATTCATCGTTTTATAGATGGGGTGAGTTTTGCAATTGGTTAATAAAAAAACCAATTATATTATGAAAAACGTAGGCATAGCAGTAATCGTTATCGGCATTTTAATGACTGTGTTCACAGGATTCAACCTCATCACAAAAAAGAAAATACTTGACGTGGGCGCTGTTGAAATAAGCAAAGAAGAAAAGACCCCAATCTATTGGTCTCCCATTACGGGGTTAGTGCTGATTGCAGTAGGAGGGGTATTGATAGCGGTTGGTCGCAAGAAGTAATAAGAAGTACTAAGCGCTTAAATTTTTAAATTATGAAACCACTCACGTTTTTATATACCGATGGCAAAGATGTAGTTGTAACAGAACAGATGTTGAAAACCAAAAATGCACGCTACTATTTAAAAGGTGTTAATGATTTTAGGTTAGCCGTAATTGAACCCAGATTGTTTCCTGGGCTTACGCTTCTGCTTATGGGCATTGCTTTTATTGCCGATACCTATTTCGATCTTACACCGTATAGCGGCCTTATTACCCTAACACCCACTGTCGAATTCTTTGCAGGAGTTGGGGCAGTGTTCCTTGGGTTAATTCTTTTAATTATAATGGGGGAAAAGTATGCGCTTCGCATTGAAACAGCGGAAGGATATAAGAACGTGGTTATTTCAAAGAGCAGAGAATACATTGATCAGGTGTTGAATGCATTGCGTAAAGCAAAAATGACAGCACTTGATGTACGCTAATTATTAGTGATATAAAAATAGAAATTATGAAAAGTGCAGTAGAAGATTTGGTTGTAAGGATGGATGATGTTTCACTGAGTTATACAGATAGTGGAAACGAGAAAGATCACCCCGTTATTTTCATTCATGGATTTCCCTTGAGTAAATCTATGTGGGAAAAACAACGCAAAGCATTGTGGAATAAATATCGAGTGATAACCTATGATATGCGGGGTTATGGAAAGTCAGAACCAGGATCGGAAGAAGTTACAATTGATCTTTTAACGGATGATCTTTTGCACTTAATGGATGCCCTCAAACTTAACAAGGTTATTCTTTGTGGCTTCTCGATGGGCGGATACATTGCCCTTAATGCGATGGCAAAATTTCCCGAAAGAATTATCGGGCTTGTATTAGCAGATACTCAATGCCAGCCAGATACTGAAAAAGCAAAAGAAAAGAGACTCAAAACCTGTGAGGCTATCAGGCAGAATGGACTCGAGCTTTTTGCCGATGAATTGTTAAACGGGCTTTTCTATTCAAATCCTGAAAAGGAAAACTCGAAAGAGATTTTGGAAGTAAGAAGAGTGATTGAGGGAAATCCTACCGAAGTAGTGTGTAGCTCGTTAATGGCAATGGCTAATCGAAAGGATATGTGCACGATTCTGGAACAAATAGATGTACCCACACTCATTATGGTAGGTAAGCAAGATGAAGTTATTCCGTTGGCAAAATCTGAGTTTATGTATTCAAAAATTAATGGGGCTACACTTCATACAATTTCGGACGCAGCCCACTTATCAAATATTGATAACCCAATAGAATTTAATAGACACCTGGAACAATTTCTACAGCAGGTAAAACTTCAGCGAAGTCATCTATTGGTTACAAACTTGTAGGGATATGGAAAAGAAGAAATTAATATACAATACGCTGATTGGCTTGGCAGCCACGATGAGTATCATCAACAACAATACGTCTGGATAAGGGGCTGGGTACTCGGCCTCATTGTCATAAGGCTTGGCTGCCGGGGCATTGGTTTCTGTAAAGGGAAATACCTATAGGTAAAGGGACATTTGGAAATAAATTTATGTTAAACTTTTAAACAAATTAAATAGTATGAAAACAGGAATGATAGACAACGAAACTGGAACGAATCACGAAGGAGCGCATTCTAACACACCCTTGCAATACCTCACGGCTTCTTCCATGATGGCTAACAAGGTGTTCAACACCCATGATGAAAAATTGGGTGATGTAAAAGACATTATGATTGATGTGATCAGTGGAAAAATCGATTACGTTGTGATAGAATGTGGTGGATTTTTAGGCATGGGCGAAAAGTTTTTTGCCGTACCCTACTCTATTCTTGCTCTTGACACCGTGGAAGAATGTTTCATCATGGATCAAAGTCGTGAGACACTAGAAAAAGCCCCGGGTTTTGATAAAGATCATTGGCCTAAAACCAATTCGCATGAGTTCGATTCATCAAATGCTTATTGGGGCAGTTTTATGGGACCCAATACAGCAGCGTTTTAAACTAATTGTTTTATGAACTATCTGTTTTCACAGGAAAAATATCCGGGGCATTATCGAAATGCTGAAATAAAGAAACTCATCGAAGATGACAGCTTGTTTATTTTTCCTTTGAAGACGGAAAAAGATTATGATAGAGCGTGTTGCATGCACCCACATCAATATCTAAAGAAGATTCACTTATTGTTTTTGACCAATATGTTTTACGTTAATTAATAAGGCCGTGAAAAATTCTCTAATTAAAGCCTCTCATGTAGTCGCGCATCCAAACGAAGAAAATAAAATGGGAAAAGCACCTTATGCTTCTTTCACAAAAAGAAACCATAGCACAAACGAACAAAGAGATTTTGATGTATTATATGGAAAAACAAGATTCAGATTAAAAACCTATCTGGAGGGCACAAGAAAATATTTTAACAAAAAACAATTATGACCAAGAAAAATCAAGGCGACAACGTGGCCGCTACGCAATTGGATAACAATATGGCTAAAGCCAAGCCTTTAAAAATGGGTTGGAGTGCGCAGCAAACAAAAGAAATTACAAAAAGCCTGAATGCTTTGCTGGCTAACTATTCAATTCATTATCAAAAACTAAGAAGCTTCCATTGGAATGTTAAGGGATCTGACTTTTTTGATTTGCATGAAAAGTTTGAAATACAATACACGGAAGCGCTTATACATATTGATGCCATTGCAGAACGAATTCGAGTTTTTGGTGAAGCTCCACTAAGCTCACTAGAGCAATACTTAGATACCGCTGAAATTAAGGAAACAACTTCTGAATTGAATTCTGATTTAATGGTTCGCGAAATGTTGAGCGATTATACAATCCTAATAAAATACATGGAAGATACGGTAGAGATTAGCTCTAAACATGCCGACTCAGGTACCGAAAGCATGGTGAAAGGGTACATCAATAAGATCGAAACACACCATTGGATGTTCTCTGCATTTATGGCGCGGCAATGATACATTATGATTGAAAACCATGAAAACGAACTTACGCTAATCTATCACTCCGATAAAGCAGAGGATAAGAAAATGCTAGCCTATGTTGAGGTGCTTGAAAAATACAAGACCAAGAGTCTCAATTTAAAAAGGCAGGCGCTAACAGAAACTCAACTTGCAGAAATTGCTGATAAAATGGCACTACCAATAACTGACCTGTTGGATGGGAGTTACACTGACCAGACTCCACTAAAAAATATGCATCAAAGCAGCATGATGAGTAAGGCGGATCTACTAACCATGCTATCGAAAAACCCACTTTTACTGGCAACACCCATTATTATTATTGGCGCAAAGGCATACAAGCACAAATCAGCATTTGAGATGATTAAAGAGATCTCGCGTTAGAATAAAAATTTCAAGTCTGTGGCTTTATTTCTACAGTATCCGGTAAAATACTCACCTGAAAAAATCAAACAATGAGAGATTCTATAAAATTTCAATGATTTAAGTCTGGCATATTTTTCCCTTAAGAGATAAAAGAAATGGTTCACCCTAAATTTTAATACAATGAATACGGATAAAAGAAATCAGGAGCAAAAACAAGAAAACCACAAGGAGAGCAAATCCGAGCAACCGATTCCTTTCACCAGAAGGGGGTTAAATCAGGATGAGCAAAAAAAAATCACTAACACCGATGGCAAAGAAATAGAAAATTCATCTGATTACACAAGCACAGCGCGCCAGGACGAAAAGGCTAAGCCAACACGCGAGGAGCACAAGAAGAAGATTAACTTTAAATAGAGATTGTAATCATGAAAACTACAAGGAACATAATCATAACCATATTGGCTTTTTTTGCCATCGCTTTCTTCGCGGTAAATGCACAAACAAAGCTTATGGCCAAATGGACCTTGTTGGGTACCCGCGTTGTGCAACATACGCTTAATCACGACTACATCGCTTTGGAAAATACATCGCATAGATTTTCATCTATTAGGATAAAAGTAAAGGAAGGATCAGTTAATGTTTATAAATCGACTATTCTTTTTGCCAATGGCGAAATACAAGACGTTGATTTATCAGAATATTTTTTTAAAGCTACCAATGGAAAAGAAATTGATTTGAAAGGCGACCATCAGGCAATTGAAAAAATTACCTTTTGGTACAACAAAAAAATAAAGTCGAACCAGCCGAGTGTGATAGAGGTTTGGGGCCTCGAATAACTCTTCATTTGGTTTGCTTTTAAAAGCCTCCTTCACCGGAGGCTTTTTTTATGACTTATGTTAAACTTTTAAAACATAGTGGTTTCTTTAAAAAAAATCGTGCAAATTTAGTGTATGAGTTTAACCATCATAGGCCTCGTTGCCTACGCCATCTTGGTTGTAGCCGTCTGCATTCGAATGTTATTTGAAACGCACAGCACAACTAAAACCCTTGCCTACCTAATGCTATGTTTGTGCCCGTGGTGGGGATTGCCTTCTATGTTACCTTTGGAATTAATTATTGGAAAAAGAAATTTTACGGCAAAAAATTCAGACAGGGTAGAGAGACATTGACAAATCTTAAAGCCGATGTGCAGGATTATGAAAAGACGGCAATCGCAAACAAGAGCGAATCTTTAAGCCAGTTTGCTGAACTTGCTCACTTACTTGATAAAGATTTGGGAAGTCCGTTGACCAAAAACAATCACGTGAAGGTGTTGATCAATGGCGAGCAGAAATTTCCGGAGCTTATTGCCGAACTCAATGCAGCCAAGTATCATATTCATTTGGAGTATTACATTTTTGAATATGATAAAATTGGCACTGAGATAATAGAATTGCTAATTGCTAAGGCTAAGCAAGGAGTTGAGGTTCGATTTATCTATGATGATTTTGGAAGCCCAACAATCAAAAAGAAAACTGAAGCCCGCATGCGCGATGCAGGTGTGGAGGTATTTCCGTTTCATAAAGTTCGGTTCTATCTTTTGGCAAATCGCATTAACTACCGAAACCACCGAAAGATTGTAATCATTGATGGGCACACGGCATTTGTTGGCGGAATCAATGTAGCGGATCGATATATAAATACTAAACAAACCAAATTATTTTGGCGCGATACACATGTGAAAATTTATGGACCTAGTGTGTATTACTTACAATATTTATTTTTTACAGATTGGAATTTTTGTTGTGAACATAAGTTAAACCCTAACATTAAATATTTCGCAACAACAAATGCAAAAGAAGAAACGAGCAGTTATATCCAGATTGCAGCCGGTGGTCCGGACTCTGTATTTTCATCTATTCAGTATTCAATTCTGCAAGCGATTTTTCTGGCAAAAAAGGAAATTCTTATTACGACACCTTATTTCATTCCGGGCGATAGTATTTTAGATGCCCTTTGTGTAGCATCGCTAAGCGGCCTATCAGTGAAATTATTGGTGCCCGGCCTCAGCGATTCTAAAGTCGTAGATGGGGCCTCGCGCTCTAATTATAATTCATTATTACTAGCGGGCGTGGAAATTTATACGTACCAAAAAGGATTTATTCATGCAAAGACTATGGTTGCTGATGGGTTGCTTTCCATAATAGGTACGGCCAACATGGATGTGCGAAGTTTCGATTTGAATTTTGAGGTAAATGCTCTTGTCTATGACGAAAAAATTGCTGCGATCATGCGCGAACAATTTTTTGATGATCTCAAAAATTCGGATAAAATTGATTCAGAAAAGTGGAGTAAGCGGTCCTTCTTTCAACAGCTACAGGAAAGAGTTGCTCGATTATTTTCGCCCGTACTTTAAATGTGTCTTCGCCAAACAGAAGGGGTCACTCTGCTTGCAGCATGCTGCACGGAGTTCCTACAAAGGCAGCGGTAAGACCTCTATTGCCTTTGTAAGTAGAGTTTAACCCACATTATGCAATAGAAATGAATTGCATACTTTCACGATTGGAAATCAAATACTTACGTTGAAAAATATTTTCTCCATTGGGTGATTTTCATTGTCAGGTTATTACGCTTCGGCCATGATCCTGATAGTAGCATCACGGTTTAAAGTATCCAAAGAACTTTAATTTCCTTTTATTCTTTTCAGGTAGACATTGAAAGTTTCGCGATTCCATTTGGCAAATCGGCCGCGCTGTACAACCAATGTATTGTCTATAGGTGGCTGTAGATAATAGTGAAAGGCAAACTCTTCTTTGGGATTATACCAACCCACAACCTGCCCAAATCTCAGGTCATTAAATATAAGCGTATCAGCCCGTTGCTCCAGTGTATAAAAGTGTTCTGAAAAACGAATAAGCTTTTCAATTTCGGATCGGTTGTTCAGTTGACGTGAAAGCGAATCGTTTTGAGGAAAATAGTTTTTTAAAATAGGCAGTTGTGAATCAAAAACTGAATAGTAATTAATAAAATAACCAGCGTCTGTTTCGATTATTACAAACCACAACCAGTTTTGCAAAGGAGCCGGAGTAGTGTATATCCGTTTAAAATCAAGATGTTGTTTCGTAACAGCAAGCTCCATCTTTCTATCAACATTAATTTTATTAGTGATGCAGTAACTTAAATAAAACAGACTTATGCCTAACCCAAACACCCAACATAATTTTCTTGCTTTATGCTGATTGTTTAGAAACAGAAGCCCAAGCAGCGCTATTCCTACTGAAATAGAGAATAATGGGTCGGCAACATAAATAATACTTAACGAAAATCGTTTTTGGCTAAACGGCTCAAGTAAGCCAATGCCATAAGCATTGAACATATCCAAAAGAATGTGTGCCGTTAAGCAGGTAACGAAAAAGATAAGCCACGAAAAAATAGGTATTGTCTTTATCTTATGAATTCGATTTGCAAGAAAGGTTAATAACAGTGATGCAAGCAAGACAAATAACAGCGAATGCGTTATGCCACGATGAGCAAGCAGTCGATCTATAGCAGAAAGCCAGACCGAAGAAATGAAATCAATATCCGGAAGGCTGTGCGCGACAATACCCCACGCCATAGATTTTTTGCCAAGTCTGCGGCCTAGAAAGGCTTCGCCCAGGCATGCTCCAATGGCTATGTGTGTTAGTGAATCCAATAGGTGCTAAAGTTTCAAACAATATACCAAAGAATGATTTGGCATGCATAAAAAAAAAGACTGCATTCAAAAATAGCCTTCGTTTGTCGGGCTGAGTTTATCGATGGCTAATCCAAACCGGAAATTAGGTTTCGACAGGCTCAACCTGACAGTTGAATTACTTTTAATGCAGTCTATTCATTTCTTTCCTTAATTGTCACTTTCTAAATATTGATGCTCCAAACAGGAGGGTCAATACCGCCAGCGCGATAAAAATAAAGAAAAGAACTTTTGCAATAGAGGCAGCACCAGCCGCAATGCCACCAAATCCGAAAATGGCAGCAACAATTGCAATTACAAAGAAAATAACAGCGTAACGTAACATAATAGAAGGGGTTAAAATTTTGAAAATTAGTTAAGGAAAATTTATTCAGTGTCTCCCATCACTGCTTGTTGACATTCGCAACACATAGGGTACGGAAAAATATTTACGTTAAGTTTATCGAAAAGAGCCGTAAAGTATTTCACTATAACAAGTGTTGATTTAAGAGTTTCAATTTCAGTTGTAAATATTTTTTTTTCAGATCGCGAATCTTCAGCAAGAACAGTTTCTACCAGTTCATCTAAGTGACGAATGGTTTTGTGAGGCTCGAGTTTTTGTGCGTTGCCAACTAAAATCCATCGAACCGTAGCAGGCACATTTTTGATGATAAGGGCAAGCCTTGTTGGGTCTGTGCCTTTGCGAATGGCAGTTGCCACCAACCGAACTGTTTTTACTACTTGCTCAGTTGAAGTAAAATTCAACTCTTTTTTAATAGCCCGAAAGAATTGCACTTCATACTCCCTGTAGCCTGGCAATGTCAAAGACTGGATATTCATAACAGTTTGTTTTCCCTGACTTGCTTCAAATCCGTGCCATGTATAAAAAGCCATCAACCAAGCTAGAAATTAAGCTGAATTTTGCCGTTGAGCGCCTATTTAAAATTCAGTTGTGGTATTTAATTCTGGTTGTGTAGACTTTATTACACGTAATTTTTATCTCATAAAGCCTATTCATCGCTATAAGTGACGTATGGGCACTTGGCATCCTATTTTCTTTAGGGTGTGAGAAGTTCTCGCAGTGTGTGAGATATCAACTAAAAAAAACAGGTTATGGAAACTAGAAACTTAATAGGAGGATTGTTGGCTGGTGCTGCAATTGGAGTAGCAGTGGGAATTCTGCTTGCACCCCGCAGTGGCGAACAAACCAGGAAAAAAATTAGGCGCGAGTCTAAACATTTAATAGGCGACCTAAAGCACTCTGTTGAAGGGTCAATGGATACCTTAAAGGAGCAATATAATCATGGCATTGATGAACTTGCAAAACGCAGTAAAGGTGTCATTGCAAACGCGAGCGATCGCGTAAAAATTTAAGAAACTGTAAATTAATCAATTGACATTTTGAACAATATTAGGTTATGAATAAGCTAAAAATGAAAGGTGCTTGGAACGAAGTAAAAGGAAAGTTAAAGCAAAAGTATGGAAAGCTAACTGATAGCGATCTAACCTTTGCCGAAGGTAAAGAAGACGAATTGTTAGGTCGCTTGCAAACTAAGTTGGGTAAAACCAAAGAAGAGTTACGGAAGGAAATTGAAACCATGTAATAAGAGAGGTTTAGTCCCTCACTAAAACAGATTCAAACTATGAAAAAGTTAATTATAGCATTCTCTATGCTCATGAGCGCAACCCTATTGTTTAACTGCTCTCCCGGTTCGGATAGCAAAGCGGAAAAAGCACAGGATGAAATTGAAAGCGACATTAAAAATCAAAAGCAAGAAGTTGCTAAAGATTTGAGAATGTTACGCGATGACATCAATACCAAACTCGATAAGATTTCAAAGAAACTCGAGAATAGTAAGGATGCATCGAAGGCAGAATTAGAAGATCTTAAGGAGAAGCTTATGAACCACAGACAAAAAGTGGAAAGTGCGCTCGACAAAATTGACCGCTCAAGTGATCAAACCTGGGACGACATTCAGCAAGGGGCAAAAAATACGTGGAGTGAAATTAAAGTAGAGTCCGAACGCCTGAATGAAAGACTTAATGTTGTAATCAAAAACTCTGATGAGAAATAATAAAAAAGTTATGTATAATAAAAAATTTGCCTCATTCTCCATCGCGCTGCTACTAGTTGGCACTGTGTTAGTAACCCAGGTTTTGGTTGGTTGCAATGCCACCAACGCTACTAAAGGCGGAGCAATTGGTGCCGGCACAGGTGGTGCGTTGGGCGCTGTGATTGGTCATAACTCAGATAATACTGCTGTTGGCGCAATTATTGGCGCTACCGTTGGCGGCACAGTAGGTGCGCTCATTGGCAATCACATGGATAAACAAGCGGAAGAATTAAAGAAGGATTTGGAAGGTGCAGATGTGCAGCGGGTTGGGGAAGGAATCCTTATCACGTTTAATTCCGGTTTGCAGTTTGACGTTAACTCTACTTCATTGGTTGGTGACACCAAAACTAATCTCGACAAGCTTTCAGGTACGCTAAAAAAATATGACGATACATCAATTTTAATTGAAGGCCATACTGACAATACGGGCGAGGTTAAATACAACCAGGATTTATCGGAAAGGCGTGCGCGTAGCGTATCGCAATATTTAAAGGCGCAAGGTGTGGAAGGCAGCCGTGTTACTACAAAAGGGTATGGCGAAACACAACCAATCGCATCAAATGATACCGATGAGGCAAGACAAAAAAACCGTAGAGTAGAGGTAGCAATATACGCAAATAAGAAAATGAAGAAGTTGGCCGACAAAGGTGAACTTTAAAAGTATTGTTTATGAAGGAGCAAAATGTAACCGAAAAAATGACAACACTTTCTGAGCAAGTTGATAAAGTTGTAAGTCAGGGGTATAAAGAAAACTTTAGAGTGGTGAACGGAGCCTTAACCAGTGAAAAGACTCTGCACCCCTATAAGGCCGAGCAAATAGCGATTGCAAATTTTTATCGCTTTGAGGGCTATAGCGACCCGGAAGATAATTCCATTCTCTACGTAATAGAAACTCATGATGGCAAGAAGGGCACGTTGGTTGACTCCTACGGCTCGACCGCTGATGAAAATATCTCGCACTTTATCAGGCAGGTAGAGGACATTCAAAAAAAAGACAAGTAGAGTTATGTTAACTGACAAAAAAGTCCCGAACTAGTTTGAGCAAAAATGTCGTGAACTGAAAATTTCTGTTGTTCAAAAATGTCGTGAACTGAAACCATTATTTTGCTAAATATTTTAGTGATTTGAAATGGGTGTTTTATTGTTGATTTCTACTGAACTTTTTTTAATTATGGAATGAGCAGATCCCTATATCTTTTACTAGAAGTCCTCCCTTATTTTGGTTTATGCATTCAACTAAGAGGGAAAATGACTTTATTTAGTTCATACTAAGATTTGGTGCTGAGACAACAAATCACTGTTGCTGCAAAAGATTTATGGATGTGCTGGTAAGGCTAAAAAATCATATTCCTAACTCTAGACACAACTCATTTAGAAATGTCATAGCTTCAGGATAAAAGCTTAATGAGTTTTTGCGGCATAGAAATTTCTTATAAATAACTCTTTTAGTCAACTTTGAAGATTCTTTAATTGTGTCGGTTGCATATTTTCGAATACGCCTTTTATAAAAATCGAGAGACGTTTCGACATTTTCATTTACGAATCGTAATGAGTTTGGTAGCTTACTCAAATCGAAATCGAGGGATCCAAAACCAGGAACATTTTTTAGTAATAATGACTTACTCACTCTGACATTTAAGGTAGTTAGGTTGATATTTTTGCTAAACTTTTGCATATGTGAAAGTACGGTTTTATCAAGGGTTTTTAAATTTCGATAATGTGAATACCTAATTTTCTTTGAGATATATTGTTGGTTCATTCTTTTTATCCACTCATTGTCATATCTATACAGCCAATTCGAAATATTTAACAAGCGCATATTGGATGTTTGAATAGAGTAAAAATCTTTTGAATTCAATTCCGCAATCCATATTTGTCGAAAAGCATCCCTTTTTTCTAAGTCAATCATTGTTTTTGATTTATGGTGAGGCTTTGACTTTTTTTGATCAATTAAATTTGTCACAAACGTCTTTGCGAGACCAATGGCTTTGATAATTGACCTTTTCGATTTTCCTTCCAATTTCATTTTTTCAACTTCCCTAAGGATAAGGTCACCCGGTTCTAGAAAGAGATAATTTCTGGGAGCTGAAAGGTTTCCAGAGAACTTAAGTGAACAGGAGGGGCATTTTGCAATGAACCGCTGCTTTAATCTTCTTTCTGAAAATTTATACTTCCAATTTTGTTCACCAATCGATTTACTATAAAGACAGCAAAGCTTATTGATACAATTGACGATTTGATCTCTTCCTTTATTAGGTGCTTTGTCAATGAACTCAGCAAAAAGTTGCGTGAGTCTCGGTTGTGTTGCAAGTCTTTTTCCATTAATAATCCAGAGTAATCGCCTTTTATAAATTTTAGTATTTAGTAAGCTGTTAAACCGTGGGTGCTCCTGCTTAACAAATATTTTGAATTCTTCTCGACATTGGAAATAGACTTTTCCGCCCAAAATCGTACAGTACCCCTTCTTCAAAGCCGTTTCTTTAATTCTATTAAAATCAATGTTTTTTTTACCTTCTAGGATTTGAAGCATTTGAGTATCTTCTTCCAAAGTCTTTGAGTCCGCTTTAGAATTTTGATATTTATAGTCAATGACAGATTCTGCCGCGAAAAGTGGATGAGATACTGTAATGGCTTTGGCGGAAAAATTTTCTAATAAACAATGATGGTAAGGACAAGAGATAACTGAGGGTAGATTATGAGCACGGTGCCAATATGCTTCCCCAAATTTTTCACGGTCGTCTTTCGCACAGAGAGGACAATATTTGAATACACCATTTTCTAATCCCTCTATTCGATTGAGCACAAATCTAGTATGGTTATCAACTAAATATTTTTGTAGCCGATTTGCTCTTTTTTCTGATCCAAATGCTGATAAAAAATGATAGTTTGTATGATTGCGAATGATCCCTTCCTCCGTGAGATTGATTACACTTTTTACCCTATGGGCAAAGAGTCTTAACTTATTAGGAAGTATAAAGCTTATTAGAGTTCTATTCAATCCATATATCTTCTGATAAGTTTGACCATATTTACTAAGCGTGTGATCGTGATACCTTGCAATGAGGCTATAGAATATTTCATCCGGATAAGGCTTTGGAAAATAGCTTAGTAAATTTTTAGTTTGACTAAAACCGAGACTAGAATTCTCGTCTTCCTGAATTAATGCTTCCATATTATTTCTGTCTATGATCCATAGGACAATTCCTTTTCTAAATATGCAATTGCCGAATTAGCAATTCTTTTTCCAAGGCCAGCTTTTTTCATTATTTGCCAACGCTTTAGATGAGTTGTTCCTCTTAACTCTAAAATAGCTTGTTGGAATCTGCGTGTATGAAATATTTCTTCGGATTCAGTTTCCGAATTTAAAACAGAATTGCTCTTTGGAAATTTGTTTGCATTCTTGCCAAGAAGGTAATGTTGACTGCCGATAATTTTTGAAATTAAAGATTTGGTAATCCGGCCTCTATACTTTTCTTTCTTAAGTCTTTCAACAGTTTCTAGAATTAAATCGACAATACTCGCATCAAGATTTTTCCAATCAAGTCGAAGTTCTGCTGTTGAGGTTAGCGTAGAATATTTCTTATTGATAACTAGTAGCCACTTATTATCGTGGCGATACAACCATATATAAAGCGCAAGGTTATTGTTTCTGGCCTGTAAAACTCTGTTCACATCAAACTTTAAAAGAAGCTTTTCCCATTTCTTCCTTTTACTTTCCAAAGTCTTTTTATTGATTGGTATGTTTGTGTTTTCCAGTTTCTTCTTGCTTGCATAAATTGAAACTGTCTTTGCATCTGTTCCGAGTCTTTTTCCAGCAGTCCTGAAAGAACGACCCGCCTTCAAATCTTTTTTTAAGGCCTTTAGCCAGGTCGGCCCCCAATCGATAATCCGGATAAATGCTTGTGACTCGTCACCCGAATTTCCTAGATAGCTTTTGGTATAAACAAGTCCGCAAGTACATTTGAATCGTCCAATTTGCCTTTTTGTTTTCCGATCAAGTTGTATTGAAAAATCTGTCACCACATTTTTTCCAAGATGATCTGAGGCCTTATTAATGCAAGGCCATGGGCCTTCGCCAAATAGTGGGGCCTCCTTTTTCTTTAATGGAGCATGAGACAAAAAATTAGCCATCATGAGATGTCTGATAGGGTGAAAATAATGGTGAGGTCTTTTAATAATTCCGGCAACCCAGCAGAGATTTATCTTAGGCAAAATCAGATCAAGTAACTTTTTACCGTAGTATTCTTCAAAGGCATTTGTCAGGTCAGCCGTAATAACCCGTGTCCCGTTATGGAAAATGGTATGCTGAATGGTTTTGGCATAATTGACATCATTTATATTGAAATTTGAATTTCGATGTAGAATAGAATTAATTTGATTTGTCAGGTCTATTAATTTCAAATCAGTAGGGTATTGAATATTGTTCAACTCAATCTGACCGCTTAACACTTGGTTTGCATCAACAAAAAATGACCGACTCACTTCAGCCACTCCCACAACATGCCTCTGCAAATAACAGAAATGATAGGGACACAAGTATAAATCTGGAATTTGATGGACACGATGCCAATAGTAAAGCCCAAACTTTTTGAAATTCTCTTGAGCACATAGTACACAATACTTAAGGCCTTTGTTTCTCGACATCGCTGAAGCATTTATACCGATTAAATTATGAAGACCACTTCCGTTATTACTTTTCATTCTCCTCAAGGCATCTTTTCTTTTTGAGGTACTGGTAAACTGTTTATAGTATGGCCAAAGCGTAAACCTTTCTATAATCTCATCCGCTGAATAGGGGAAAATTCTTTTCACAGTTTTGTGAAAAAAATGAATATGAGAGGGTAAGTCAATGGTGGCTGGGACATTCCTTTCTCCAAAGAGATCTAAGCTTAATTGACCCGGACTATCATATATAGCAAATGATTGAAGCCTGGCAATTATGCTGTATAGGATTTCATCTGGCAATGGTTTTGGAATGTATCCCAGCTCACTCATGGCAAATCTGGTCTCCTTAGTTTAAATTTCAGCTACTTCATTCAACTCAACAATGACTCCATTCTGCTTGAGGATATCATAATAGTCCTGACTTGTTTTGGCATTGACACAGCTTTCAACGAGATCTCCTTTTGCTGGGCCACGCTTCTCCTTTGCTTCCGTTTTGCCTTGATCTTCAAGATTAGCTACACCATCACTCAAGAATTCGTATTTTTTGTCAACTGGGTGGTCAGGATACCCTTCAAGAATTGCCTTAATTATATCATCCAATTGAGCGTAGCTTAATTTAGGCCATTTCTTCTTTGCAAAATCAAAGAGCTGTTTAGTTTCATCCTGTTTTTTTGCAGTTGTTTCCTGTATGTTATGCTCCGGATTATACAAGTAAGCCGAGGTCATTTTGAGATCATCAAAATGTTTTAGAATTGTTCTGTTATTACTGGCAAGCCCTTTCATCGCAGGTGATGTCCCATGAAGAATTTGTGCGGTACCCTGAACGTGTTCAATTGTGATGGAGGTACATTTATTGAATAAGGCAATCTCTTGTGTGCAGCAATGCACCTGAATTACTTCTCTCAAGATTCCTTGTGACTGGGCGTAGTATATTTTTCTCAAATCCTCAGGCATAGATTCCTGATAATCCAGAACCTGACATCGCCATAGTTTATTCAAAAAATAATGCCACTCTGCATCATCTTCTCTAAACCTGTCAAGAATCTGCATTCCAACTCCCTGGGTCCTACTTGCCGTTTGATAATTTCCGAATAATATTGGAGCTGCCTCTCCAGTACCAATGTAGATAATTGGAACTCCAATCCTATTGGTTAACTCCTTAAAAAAATTGAGAACTGTTTGCCGCGAATTTGGGCTTGCCGTTTTTAAATTGTGGATCTCATCGATGACGAGTACTCCAAGTTGGTGCAGTACAGCTTTATTAGCCATCTGAATCATCAACTTCTCCTCAGAATCTTTCTGGTATTTTTGAGAATAGTTTTCGCCCGTGATTCGATCTAATTCATCAAAGAAGGAGCGGCAGATTTGTTTAGTAGAACTCTTGGTTGTACAATCGAGTTTTAGATAGACAACTTGTTTTATCCCTAACTCTTTATGCTCAATCAGTTGACCGAACAGGTTAAAGATTTTATCAATCATCGTTGACTTTCCCATTCCTCCAAGCCCTAAAACACTTAAACCGAGAATAGGATGCCTGGTGAAAGGTGGTAATTGATTCGGGTTATCACTCCATTTTTTTATATCATTAAGCATTTTAATCCATGCAATAGGTGTTCGCATTCTATAATTCTCACGCAGAATATTGTAAACTTTTACATAGAGAAAATAGTGGTAGGAAAGGGGAACAAATAAATCATTTCGAATCTGATAAACTTGACAAAGTTTATCCTGCAGACTTTCTGCTCCCGACAAATCTGGTCGATGAGTAATCGCTAAAAAAAATGATTCGTTGTCCATCATTGGAGGCAAGCAGTCAATAAATGGGTTTCCTTTGTAGCAGTCCATGGTTTTAAATGTTTAAGTTTTGTAAATCGTTTATAAAAGAAGGTAGAGCTGAGGGGGGTGAATTCTTTTGTTGAAAATTTGATTTGTCATTTTCCTTTACAACCTTATCCTCTGGGGCCTGAACCTCTACTATCACCTTTTCACGTTGTATTTCAGTTTCATCTTTTCGGTATTCTTTGGCATTATTAACATCCACTTTTTTGGCTCTGCGTTTTTGGGCATCATCGGTTATTTTCATTTGCTTTCTTCGCTTTTCAACTTCGCGAGCTATTGCCTCTCGATCATGAATTGTTTTGCGGTCGTTGAGGTCTACTACGAAATCTTCGAATTCGAAATAGTTGAGGTAATCAACTGCGCCTTTTAGTTTAAGAGGATAAAAAATTCCTTCGTGCAGCAAATAAGAATCTTTAAAATAAGAGGGGTGAAAGGCGATTTCGCAATCGTTCTTTCCACTGAAACGAATTTTGTCCAAAATATTTTCGTGTTCCGCATTGACGACAGTGAAATGATGCGGCTTAAGCTCAATCCCTGTCCTCGTAACTTTTGCAGGTCTCCTGGGTAGGCAATTACGCCACATTACATGCTTATCGAGTTTTCGGACAACACCCAAACCTTTTGATATCCCCCACAAATAAATATTGATCGGTGTCGGCTCCTTGATTTCGGCTCGCATCTCTGGAGTCATCGGATAATCAGACATCCAATGGTTTTTGTTGAAATGAAGTATTTCAAGGATGACCAACTTGGTGATGTCGTTCATGTTTAATACAGCCTGTTTCCTGGAATCCTGAGAAATTCTTGGCGCATCATTTTTATCAATTAAACCATTGTTGTAAAGAAGCCCTTTAATTCGCATTTGAAGAATGTGTATTTGCTTTTCAACATAAGCCTTCAAGTCGGGCCTGTAGCTTGGCGTATTGGAAATGCCTATTCCTAAATTTTTCGTAATAGTAGATGACATATTACTGAGGAGTTCTCCCCGATCGGCTAAAAGTCTTCCAGGAACATAATTGCTTGGCCAATCATCATGTGTTATTTCTATGCTATAACGTTTACAGAATTCTACCTTGTCTTCTGCAGAATTAATAAGACCAAGACAAGCAGTAATGTAGGATGGATGCTCGGGAGTAATATAAACTCCGGTTATAAGAGATGAGAAGACATCAACAATGGGGTATAAAGTTGTCCTCCCAAAGTATCTATCAGGGCTAGAAATCTGAACCATAGAAATATTGTCTATGGTCGAATCTATCATGTACTCAGTATTGGGACCAAAATTGTTGTCTCGCGCTGTGCCAGAAAGCAACCGGATATCCTTTTGCATTGTGATTTTACCAGCACGATAGGCAATGGTCTCAGCGTAATTGTTCTTGGCCTCTCCCCAATAAATAAACTGTTTTAAGGATGGTGCTTCTTCTTTTTTGTATTTTTCAGTTGCCAGAAAATCAATCCTCGCTTGCCTTAACGAGTTTTTGGGGTTTTTAATGAAATGGGTTCGATACCCCTGGCCAATTTTTTCTAAATCAGATGAAGTAAGTAGCACGATTTTTTTTGGAACCTCATTCAATCGACCTATTTCATTTGTCGTCCTCTTCTTTCTTTTTCCTGATCCACCGCTATTTTCGTATTTGGGCAGAAGCGCATTGTCATCAGGGCCATGAACCCACCATAATTTGAGCAAGTTGAAAATTGCTGTTCTTTTCAGTCCACTATTCGTTTTCTTTGAGATGAAATTGATTTCTTTGTTGCGCCAACCAGGATTCAGCAACCTTGGATCCTCTTTTAATTTTTCAATTGCAACAAGTCTTGCATCTCGAACTCTCTTCTCAGAGTCGGTTAAATCCTCTTCCCGTTTGTCAATCTTGTATGGATCAAAATCCGGCTGTCTGAATCTTTCCACGTCAGAAAAATAGTTAGGGGCAAACTTTTCTGGCATACCTGTGGCCTTTCCACCGAAAATTGGGATTGCAAAAATATCCTCTGTTTTTTCGCTGTGACCCACAACTTTATAGGCGATTCCAGTCGCTTTTTCATTGAAAACTTGACTAATGGCTGGTTTCATTTTGTATAAGGATTATTTCGGTTAATGGAAAATTGAAGTTGAAACTTTTGGTGTAGTCAAAGCATACTTTCCTCCTGGAAAGGAGATGATGGAAGTTGCGCCTGCAAACTCCATCCGTAACCTTCAGTACCTTGGCTATCTCTGAGATGAATTCCTTTATGGTTTTTTCGGGCTTGCCCACTTCGGTACGTAGAGCATTTAAGATTTGCTCAGAATAATCTTCTTGGATAATAAAAAAATCCCGAAAGAACGAAAGGTTGTTATTCTGAATAGCATTAATCTGTTTCTCAGTAAGTAATACCCATTTTATACCTTGATCATTCCAATATTTCTTTTCGATCTGCATCTTTTCAATTGTTCTGCGGGTAAGATTAGATGAAGGCTTTATTGAAACAGCAATTGTTTCTTCTGTATCAATTTGCTGGACAGTTACTAAAAAATCAGTAGTCATTACTACATCCTCACCTTTTTCATTTTGTGGATGCTTAATCTGGCAGTCAGCTGCTATTGATTGTGTTGCTTCTAATGGCCGCAGTGGGAATTGTTCTTTAATATCTTTGATTTGATGACTAAAATCAAAGTGAAAAAAGAACTTGCGTTCTAAATCAGAGAGAAGAACGTAAGGTCTCGCGAATTTTTGCCCCTGTATTTCATGGACTCTGCTGTGCGCGGAAAAGTCTCTTCTTTTAATATGGGAAGCGTATGATTCCCTGTCGCCTTTGCCAAGACCGCGCTTTTCGCGGGTCTTGTCGGAAATTCGTGATTTCATAAAGTGTTTGGGTTAAGGTTGTAAAAGAAAGTATTTTAGGCCATAATGAATTTCAGTTTGAAGACGAGGAATCAACACGGCCGGCCTAAGCCTATTTCCTTTATTGTAAATCATCTTCTTCTGATGGTTTGTCGAAAAAATTTTCTTAGGCGGAAAATTTTCCTCTTGGTTGATAATTACTTGATCTCCGAGTGATTGTTTTTTGGTTTTAGTTCTCATGTCATATAGGTTTTAGATAATGGTTTCAATTTGAAGCTTCTGAAAATTCCTTGACTTGTTCTTTGACACCTCCTTTAACAGAATCATTCGTTTGGATTCGATCCAAAATAGATTTCTGGTTTTAGGAGAAGTGTATACTGTTACCGTTGAGTGGCGGTCTTTAAAAAAAAGCTTTTTGAGAAGAAATAAATCTCTTTCCTCAGTAGGTATGAAATGTCGCCCCTTATAACAGATGCCATGTTTATTTATAAATACTTCATGAGATTTTAAGTTAACCCAGAACAATTTCTTCTCACAGATAATCGAAGCGTAGAAGGATGATGTAAGGCTTAGATTGAACTGACTTTTATAAACTGAAGAATTGAAAAACAATTTATACTTACGCTCTTCATTATAGACTTCGATTACGCCAACTGCAATTTGAAATAATGAAGGAAATGTAATTTGATACGATGACGAAATCCTATTAAATTCAACTTGCCTCTCAACTTGTGAATAGATTCTATTTAATACAATCAGAATTATTGATTCTGATTTCTTTGAAGCTGAAATATGATTTTCAAAATATTCACCAGCCCAGTTAGTTCTTTTTAAAACATCATGTGTATTAAACTGGCCGGATGTACTTTCAAAATACTGTCTTGGCAATTTCTTAAAAACTATTCTTTCAGGATGCCAAACGGATTCATCAAGAAGATTTTCAAATTTGTTTACTACTTCGATTAGTGTGATGGTAAAACCTACAGATTGATCGCAGCTTTCAGAGAGGTAAAGAATAGGGTTGTTTCCAATTTCCCGACTTCCATCAACTGACATAACCGAGATATTTTTCAATGCACCAGAAGAAATAGAAAATTCACGTTCGCTGTTAAGAATTTGCTTTTGAGGTTGGGATTGAATTCGAGGAATTGGACTTCTTGTTTTCATATTTTGCTGGTTTGGATGACTATATGATTACTTATTTTTTACTTTTTAAATTTTATGAATTGTCCGGCTTTCTGTCTTGTCAAATTTTCTCATTATAAAAGAGTTATGTAAGTGTTTCTACAAATGAGTTTATATTCTCATTGATTTTTAGTGGATGAAAAATTGTTAACCTGAAACTATTTCTTGCTACTGCTCGAATTGACATCTTCTTATATTGTTATATCTTTGATAAGTATTCCGAAAAACCAAAACGTACACAAAAGGGCACAAAAAGATACAGATTTCCAAACTGAAAAGGAGAATTTTGTTATACCAATTGTATTTATTGCGTTTTTAAGCAAATTTCTAAGAAGCCATGGACTTGAATAGGTTAAAAGTTCAGCTGCTTCCAAATTTTCTTTGGCTTAAAAAAGTTTTATATGGAGCATGTAAGTTTTTTTAGCAAAGTTTATTTGAATACAATGCTAAGTTTCTTTCAAACCCATTTTATTGCATTATGTTGAGTAAAAAAATTAAGAACCTTCGTGAATCGAAGCACTATTCATTAAGGGACTTAGGTGAAAAATCAGGCCTTGCCTTTAATACAATCGCCAAATATGAAAGAGGGGACGCAGTTCCCAGAGGCAGGTCAATGGAGAAATTGGCAGTAGCGTTAGGGGTTACTATAAATGACTTAACGGGCGATTCTCCAATAAGATTAACCGATGGCCCTTTTGACGCGAAGAAATTTGAAAGAAGTCTTTCTGAGGCAAGACTTTTAGATGAGGATACTAAAACTCTACTTAATGTAATAATTGAGGAGTTTGTTGAAAAGAAAAAACTAAAGGATTTCTATTCTGGATTGGGTGAGTTGAGCAAGAAGCTTGTTTAGTCAAATATTTTTCCAATAAGGAGATTATCAACTCATCTCTAAATTTTTTTGCTATTTATGTGAGAAAAATTAATTACTAAAAAACTTAAGATTTATATGGAACTGTTGATCATTCGAAATAAGATGTACCAAAAAAATATTGTTAGTGGCTATCTGATCTTCTCCTCATTTTATTTGGAAGCCTGCATTCTACCACTAGTTAATTTAAACCATTCAGTTTAATTCACCTTAAGAATGGAACTTTTAAATTCTTCGTGTTGCATCGAGTACCATTCACTTGGAAGTTTCTCCGTAAAGACAATATGAAAGGCTCGTTCAAAAAGCTCATCGAAAGTTACTATCTCGACATTTCGAGTATCTCTTCTAATTCTTTCGAAGCATTCCGATTTAATATCAAAATCCGAATTTCGGACATGAGGAAACTCTGTATTTCTATTCCCTATTATTAAAACTGCTTTTGGGTCAAGTATCCTGTTCCTTTTGGTATCAATAATTTTTCCATTTTCATCTTCAATATCTTTATCTTCTGATATTTCGCTTCGCTGCGCCAACACCTGACTGTATGCTTCGATAAAGTCATTTGAAAAATCCCAAGTGTTCGCTCTTAATTTGCTTAACTTCTCTGATTTGAAAATTTTGGTTTTACTTATCGCAATTCATACTAAATTTATTGAAGACAATAAAGCGATCCTTCGTGACCTGTTGGATGAGCTTATACCAGCAAAGCTCAATGGCAATGAATCTATTTTTGAAAAGAGATTCCATCTCAAATATGCTCAACCAGAAATTCGATTTAGATTCTTGAAACCAGCAAAAGCTACGTACAATGATCTGTCCGTTCCATTAAATGAATTCATCAATCACCCGATAGCTTGTAAAAGGATTTTCATTGTAGAGAACAAAATGAATTTTCTAACCTTTCCTGAAGTAGCAGAAGGACTGGCGATTTGGGGAAAAGGTTTTGCAATCGAGAGCCTCAGGAATGCACGCTGGTTAGAAGATAGAGAGATTTACTATTGGAGTGATCTGGATGTACAGGGATTTCAAATGCTTTCTCAGTTGAAGGTAAATTTTCCTCATGCAAAATCTTTTCTCATGGAAAGCAACTTGCTTGACCTATACCGAAATTTTGTTGTTCCAGGTACGCCTAGCAAAATTGGTATTCCTGATACACTAAATGAAAATGAGATCTTCATATACAATACTCTTAAATCACAAAATCAGAGACTCGAGCAAGAGCGTATTCCACAATGGTATGTAATAGAAGAAGTTGAAAGATTAGTTGGTCAAAATCAACCTTTGATGCAAGTGTTTCAAAACCTAAATTTCTTGATGCATCATTCAATGACTTCATCGAAACTCCACTATTGGAAAGATTTGATACCCCTCTTAAATACTCTAGAGGTACATCAATGCCGTAGTACTTTAGTATTATCTTTAAACAGGATGGACCGCAATCCATTTTATCATGTTGGATGTAACTTGGAAACTTATGGAACATAAGAGCTTTATTGAAACGGTTTTTGATATTGATGATCAATATTTTTTTGACAAATATTGGGAAAAGAACTTTTATAAATCTAACGAAGCATTGAATCCAAGTAGGTTTGATTCATTCTTCAATATAAAAAACCTGGAAACTCTTTTACATGAAGGTTTCTTAACAACTCAGCACGTACGTTTGGCCAGTGGAGATTCCGCGTAAAGTGACCACTGTTTTTCGTTTGAAAGTGACCAGTTGATTTCGCGACAAAGTGACCACCGTTTTTCGCGGCAAAGTGACCACCAAAAATTGAGTTAAAAAGTATTGAGATCG